>OOAW01000053.1_pt1 | contig 143971 bp, 102 predicted proteins | sample 1671861 | NCBI WGS metagenome assembly OOAW01 (sample SAMN06348200, study PRJEB24527) | human gut metagenome | reverse complement strand
AGACTTTGTGAAGGGTGCGAAAGGGAAAATTCCTAATAAACTTTATTTCTAAAAAAATATCAGCATCTTTTGCCCAAATCTTCGAGAATTTTTCTAAAAATTTGTACAAAAATAATCCATAATAAGGCGTTATTTTAGGAGGATTTGTTAGTCGCTCATTTTCAGGAGAATACAAAAAAATAGCATATAAAAAAATAGTAAATCAATATTATTGAAGGGTTCTCATTGTTTCGTCAACATCATCCTTTTTTCAACTTCATTAATAATTCTTTGTCGGCTAATTATCACCTATTGTTCCCTCCGAAAAATTCACCATCATTAATATGAATATTATCAATGACGGATGATTTAGTATTTTCTAATCTTATATCACGTTATGTTAAATATGACCTAGATAATGAATATTCAATTAAGGAACAAAAGAAAGAATTTATTTCATTTGTTTTACATTTTCTGTTTATTATCCAATACAAATCAATCTTTTTCCAGGTATGGAGAGGAAACATTTTGTTTTTGTCGTAAGTTTATTAGTAACTTTGTGTTCCGTAAACAGAAGAAAGGCACAAATTTTATGGAGCAATTAACAAGGACTTCTTTTCAAGATATTTATTCATTATATTATAAAAAAGCATTTTATTTTGCCAAATCCTATGTACACGACGATTTGGTAGCTGAAGATATTGCTTCCGAATCACTTATCGCATTATGGGAAAAAACGAAAGAAAATCCAATAGATTATGTTGCTCCTCTATTGCTTACTATTTTAAAAAATAAATCACTAGATTACCTAAAACATGAAGAAGTTCAACTAGCAGCAGTCGAAATGATAGCAGACTGGAAGCGCCAGGAACTTTCACTTCGTATTTCTGCACTTGAAGCTTGTATCCCCAATGATATTTTTTCAGAAGAAATAACAAAAATCATCCATCAAACATTGGCACAGCTACCAGAGCAAACCCGTAAAGTATTTATAATGAGTCGATTTTATGATAAATCAAACAAAGAAATAGCCGAAAAGCTAGGCATTTCGGTTAAGGGCGTAGAGTACCACATCTCTAAAGCACTAAAATTTCTGAGAGTTGCCCTAAAAGATTATCTTCCCTTTTTATATTTTTTACTAGGACATTAGTTTGATTGATATAAATATAAGATCTTTAAAAAGCATCATTTTTTCTGAATATATTGTTCTTCTATAATTTATCAAGAAACATCTGCACAAAATAGATTTTTTTTACAACTTCCACTAGGGTTAATGTCTAGTGAATCGTTATATTAACAAAAGGCAGAAAAAATGAAAAATGATTTATTACAAAAATATATATCAGGAGAGGCTTCCGAAGCTGAAAAAAAGCAAGTAACAGAGTGGGTACAGGAATCTCCTGACAATATGCGTGAGTATTTGGCACAACGTAAGTTATATGATATAGCCTTATGGCAAAGTAAAACAATGGAAGAAAAGCCACAGAACAAGAGAAAAATATTCACTTTGCGTTCTGCGGTATATAGCATGACAAAAATTGCTGCAATGATAGCAATTGTTTTTCTTATTGCTCATTATTGGAAAAATAAAGATACTGAAAAAATATCCTACCAATCGATTTATGTTCCAGCAGGGCAACGTGCCGAATTGACACTGGCAGATGGGACAAAGGTATGGCTGAATTCACGTAGTAGCCTCAAATTTCCTACAAATTTTCAAGGAAAGTCTCGTAATGTGATACTAGATGGAGAAGGATTTTTTACAGTTGCCAAAAATAAAGAAGTTCCTTTTATTGTAAAGACCAAGAAATATGATGTAAAGGTACTCGGCACAGAGTTTAATATATTAGCTTACTCAACAGACAGTATATGGGAAACCTCTTTGTTAGAAGGCTCTGTAGAAATTCAGACAAATGGAAAAAGGAAATTACGCTTGGAGCCAAATACAATGGTCAGACTACAAGGAAATAGTTTGGTGAAACAGCATATCAAGAAAATGGAATATTTCCGTTGGCGTGAAGGATTGATTTGCTTCGATAACATTTCAGTAAAAGAAATGATAGAAAAATTAAAGCTATATTATGGGGTTGACATCGTAATAAATAATCAGGAAATTCTAGGCAATCGTTATACGGGAAAATTCCGTGCCGGAGATGGAATTGAACATGTACTGAAAGTACTACGACTAAACAACCGATTTACTTATGAAAAAGACGATGAAACAAACAAAATCATAATAAATTAATTCTAATTCTTTAAACTTATCTAAAACAGCTTATGACATAATATATTTCTTTTACCAAAAAAATGGGATGATGCGGCAACATCATCCCATGAATGTCAAGAAAGAAGTAAGTTCTTTCTGACTAAACTCAAAATTATTTTAAGTATAATAACCTAAAATTAATGTTACAAAAATATGAAAAATATTTTGTATAAGGAATCTATTGTCCACATTAAACATGCATTCCGTATGATGAAGAACACTTTTTTGGCATTATTTATCTTTGCCGGAACTGCTTATGCAACGAATTCTTACTCTCAGAATATGAAGGTTACGGTAGTTTCCAATTCTATTTCGGCAGAAAAAGTCATCAGTGAAATAGAGAGTCAAACAGATTATCTATTCGTATATGACGTGAATAATGTAAATCTTAAAAAGAAAGTCAAAGTTAATGCCCACAATAAGCCGGTAGCGGAAGTTCTTGACCAAATATTTACAGGAACTAATATTGCTTATGCCATGGAGGGTAAAAATATCATGTTGATGAAGAAAAAAGAAGAGGTAGTAACACCTCAACAAGTAGACAACATGGTAACAGGTATTGTCAAAGACTCCAAAGGTGAATCAATCATCGGAGCCAATATTAAGATAAAAGGCCAAACCAGTGGTACTATTACTGATTTTGACGGTCGTTTTACACTGGAGGTTTCTGAAAACTCTATTTTACAGGTTTCTTATATTGGGTATATTACTCAAGAAATTAAGGTTGGTACTCAGAAAAATTTAACTATCACTCTGAAAGAGGATACAGAAACGTTAGACGAAGTTGTTGTAGTTGGATATGGTAGTCAAAGAAAAATTAATTTAACAGGTTCTGTTGCATCAGTATCAAATAAAGAGCTACAAAATCGTCCTATTACAGCTGTATCTACCGCTATTCAAGGATTAATGCCGGGAGTTACTATTACATCAAGCGATGGACAGCCTGGTGCTGATGGGGCTTCAATTCGTGTACGCGGACAAGGCACATTGAATAATGCTGACCCTTATATCTTAGTAGATGGTGTTGAAGAAGGCTCTATTAATCAGATTGATGCAAATGATATAGAATCAATATCTGTTTTGAAAGATGCTGCCGCAGCTGCTATCTATGGTTCAAAAGCTTCAAATGGAGTTATTTTGATAACAACCAAGCGAGGTAGTGAAGGAAAACCCGTAGTAAGCTATAATGCAAGTGTTGGCTTTCAATCTCCTACGGCAAAAGTAGAACGAATGGATTCATGGGAAGCAGCAGACTTTTATAATCGTGCTTTAGAAAACAGTGGAAAGGCCACTCGTTTTGAGCAGGAAGATATTGAATTATTTAAAAATGGTACCGACCCCTATGGGCATCCTAATACAGACTGGTATGATCTTGCCTACAATTCAGGCTTTATACATAAGCACAATATCAGTGTATCAGGTGGAACAAAAACTGTTCGTTACATGAACTCTATTGGTTTTTTAGGACAGGATGGTGTTCTTCGCAACAGTGGTAGAAAACAATTTAACGTACGTTCTAATGTAGATATTAAAGTTTCCGATAGATTGAATATGCGGTCTAACCTGTCATATATCAATAATTATTATTGGGAACCTAATAATAGTCGTTATGGAGATGGACCCAGACAGGTTATTAATCTGGTAAATACCTTTGCTCCATGGATACCTTATAAAAATGAGGATGGTTCTTACGGGGGCAATGGAGATGGTAATCCAATTGCTTGGCTAGATATGAATGAACGATGTTTACATAAAGGCCAGAAGTTTACAGGAATTATGGCTACTGACTATAAATTAATTGATGGCCTAGTTCTGACAGCACAAGGTTCCTACACAATGAATTTATCTGACTATAAGGCATTCATGAAAGATATTCAATTGAACGAAGATGTTTATCAAGGGCCCAATGAGTTGACAGAAACAATGAGTGTAAGCAACCGTATGGCATTCGACGGTCTATTGAATTATAATAAAATCTTTGGCAAGCATCATGTGAAAGGATTAGCAGGTTATCGTGTTGAAAAATATAATTATAAGACTTTGACCGGAAATCGTACAGGATTTCCTACCAATGAGCAAACAGATTTGGGAGCAGGACAAGATGATTCTCAGACAAATGATGGATACTCACGTGAATTGGCATTAATGTCGTATTTTGCTCGTATAAACTATGACTACATGGGCAAATTCCTATTGGAAGTTAATTTCCGTGCAGATGCTTCTTCCCGCTTCAATAAAGATAACCGCTGGGGATATTTTCCAGGGATTTCTGCCGGATGGAGAATATCGGAAGAAAACTTCATGAAAAGAACAAAAGGGTGGTTACAATCATTGAAACTTCGTGTGTCATGGGGACAATTAGGTAACCAGGAAGCTATTGATGACTATTATCCAGCTCTTTCTACTTATAGTATAGGAAAGAATTTTGTATTCGATGGTGTAGTGCATACAGGTATATGTCAAGTGGGATATAAACAGGCTGATATTACATGGGAAACTACTACAACTACAGGAATTGGTATTGATATGAGTTTTCTTGACCATTTTAATGTATCATTAGACTATTATTATCGTAAGACAACTGATATGTTGATGGATGTACAAGTACCTGCAACTTTCGGATTTGGAGCTTACATGGCTAATATTGGTTCAATGGAGAATGAAGGTGTAGAACTGAGTACAAGTTGGCAACAGAAATTTGGAAATTGGACTTTAGGAGCTACTGGAAACTTTGCTTACAACCGTAATGAAATTTTAAGTTTAGGTGAAGTAACAGAAATGATCAATGATTATTATATCAATCGGGTTGGCTCTCCGTACAACTCGTATTATACTTATGTGGTAGATGGCATTTTCCGCAGTGACGAAGAAGCTGCTGCATATCAAGAACAATATGGCAATCCGTTTAATTCTGATTTCAAAGCTGGTGATTTAAAATTTAAGGATGTAAATGGTGATGGTGCTTTAACTTCTGATGATAAAGATCTGATAGGAACCAATCAGCCTAAATTTACTTATGGATTAAGTTTTAATGCAGCTTGGAAGAATATTGATCTTTCTATTATGGGACAAGGAGTAACAGGTACACGCCGATATTTTACACAAGAAGTTGTCGGTGATTTTAAGGGTGATGCCTCTCATCCATCCACAGCATGGCGAGATGCATGGTCGAAAGATAATCCTAATGGTAGTTTCCCTCGCCCAACAGAAGGTACAGCTTCCCACAACCATCAGTCTACACGGTCTAGCTTTTGGTGTTTTGACACAGATTACTTCCGTATTAAAAATTTACAGATTGGATACACTTTCCCTAAATCATGGTTAACTAGGATAGGAGTAGATCGAGCCCGACTTTATTATTCAGGAGAAAACTTGTTCACATTTGATAATCTCCCAGTAGATATCGATCCTGAAAGTGGAAATGGAAGTGTACGTACATTCCCTAACCTAAAGACTCATTCAATAGGTATTAATTTAACATTTTAATCCCATAAAATATATAATTATGATACGATTTATTAAAGCTTCAAAATATATAATCTGTGTAGGTTTATTTTCGTATATAGTATCGTCTTGTGACAATTTTTTTAATACAGCACCTCATGATGCAATTACTCCGGCTACATTCTGGAAAACAGAACAAGATGCGGATGCTGCTCTGACGGCTTGTTATAATTGGTGGTTTGATCAGTGTACAGGTCCTAACTATATCTTTTTTAATGATTGTATGTCAGATATATCTTTCAACCGTACAGGTTCATCTAGTTACAAACAAGTTGCTACAGGAGAATTGAACCCTAATAAGGTTCCTAATTATTATAAATATGAATCTATAGCACGTTGTAATGTTTTCCTTGCTAATATACATAGACCCGCCTTTGGAAATGAGGAGGACCGCAAGAATATGATTGCGCAAGTACGTGTGATTCGTGCATGGGAATATTTGGTTATCAATTTTTGGTTTGGCGGTATTCCATTGATTACTGAACCTACTGCAACAGCAGAAGAAGCTCAAGTAGCTCGTTCCTCGGAAGAGGAAGTAAAAAACTTCATTTACAAAGAATTGGATGAAGCTATCCCTGATCTTCCAGATGAACCGAGTGAGAAAGGACGTATTGCCAAGGGAACAGCTCTTGCTATTAAAATGCGTGCTCATCTTTATTACGATGACTGGAAAGAAGCCAGACAGGCAGCTTATGATATTCAGAAATTGAATTTATATGAGCTGGATAAGGATTTTATTAAAATGTTCAGTTTAGAGGGACAAGATTCCAAAGAAATTATTTATGCAGACCAACATATAGAAGACTTATATAAATTTAGTGATGTCGTTCGTTTATATAATAACCAAGATGGAGGTTGGGCTTCATTCGTTCCGACACAGAATCTGGTTGACATGTTTGAAATGGAAAATGGCTTAATGCCAAGTGAAGCAAATTCAGGTTATGATGAACGCCATCCTTTTGCTAATCGTGACCCTCGCCTGTATAATACTATTATTTATCCTGGCATGGATTGGGAAGGTAAAAATGGGAAACGTATCATTAACACATTGGATAAAACTATCGATGGTAAAGCAAATAAGGATTATTACAGTACTGCAACCAATGCTTCTGCAACAGGATTACTTTATGCAAAATATACTTTGCCTTCTATTAAACAGTATTCACCTTCATTGAATAATGACCGGTTATGTCCTATATTGTTCCGCTATGCAGAAGTATTACTTACAATAGCTGAATGCAATATAGAATTAAATGAAAACTTAAATACAGCATTAGACTTAATTGATGAATTGCGTATTCGTGGTGGTCATATCGCTGTGGATCGCACAAAATATAATACTCAGGACAAAATCCGTGAACTGGTCCGTCGAGAACGAACCATCGAATTGGCAGGTGAAGGACTTCGCCGCCAAGATATTCTTCGTTGGAAAGATAAAGATGGTAAGATGGTGGCCGAAACTGTAATGAATAAGCCGTTGTATCATATGGTAGGTACTATAAATTATGATGAGCCGGATCCTACTCGCCGAGCAGTCATCACTCCTCCTAGTGAGGTTTCTGAAAAAGACCGTTTAATAGAGCAACGTAAATTCGAACCTTATATGCGTTATTGGCCTATTCCTTACACGCAAATGGAGAAAAACCCCAAACTAGTACAGAATCCAGGTTATAAATAAAAAAGTAAATTATAACAATATAAATAATGAAAAGGGGGAAACATAAAACTCCCCCATTTGTTTTTTCAAATAAAAAATTTTTTATGTAATGAAAATAAAACTATTATTTGTTCTGATTTGCCTTCACTGCTTCACTTGCATAATGGCACAAGATATAAAAATTACCCATGGGCCTTATTTATGTAATATGACTCAACACGAAGTCAATATTATCTGGACCACAAATAAGCCAGCATTATCATGGGTAGAACTGGCACCTGGTAATGACCAGTCATTTTATGCAACTGAACACCCAAGATATTATGAAACGGTTGCAGGAAGACGTTTATCTACTTCCACTTTCCATTGTATTAAATTAAAAAAACTAAATCCGAATACACGATATAATTATCGTATATTTTCTAAAGAAGTACGTTCTTGGAATGGAAGTGGAAAAATTTTATACGGCAATACAGTTGCTAGTAATGTTTTTAAGCAAAAGCCGTTAAGTTTTTCTACTTTTCCAACCAATGGTATAGATAGTGTTTCATTTGTCATGTTTAATGACATTCATGAGAGACATGAGATGTTTGAAAAACTATGTAAAAATACAGATTTTAAAAAGACTAACTTCGTCGTATTTAATGGAGATATGAGTAGTTATCTGGTTGATGAAGCACAACTTTTTCGTGGATATTTAGATGTAGCAGTAAAGAAATTTGCCAAAGAAACACCTATTCTGTTCGCTAAAGGAAATCATGAAAATAGAGGCGTTTATGCGGATAATCTTTGCAGATATTACCCAACTTCAAATAATCACTTCTACCAGTTTTATAAATATGGAGATGTATGTTTAATTGTGCTTGATTGTGGTGAAGATAAACCAGATTCGGATATTGAATATGCAGGTCTAGCCGATTATGACAGATACCGCGAAGAAGAAGCTCATTGGTTACAACAAATTTTGAAAACCAAGGAATTTACTCAATCTCGTGTACGTATCGTTATTAGTCATATACCTTTCATTATCGGGGATTGGCATGGCAATCAGCATTTGAGAAAGTTATTCTTACCTTTACTCAATTCTGCTAAAATAGATCTGATGCTCTCTGGACATACACATACCTATTCTTTCCATTCTTCGAATGACCACTGTTCATTCCCTACCGTTATTAATGATGATGAAACTTTTTTGAGTTGTGAGGTTAGCCCTGAAAATATTAAAGTAAGAATTATAAATCAAGATAATAAGCTTGTTGCAGAACACTTTATAAAAATAAAATCAAAACCATAATACTACTTACTATGAACAAACGAATTTTATTAGGAATTACACTAATATTGGGAGTATGTAATTTATCATCACAAACAATTATCCCTATTCATACAGATCGTACAAGTTTGATTTTCAGCGTTGAGCCCGATAGTACTCTTTCCTTTCAATACTATGGTAATAAAATTCAGGATTGCTCGTACTTTATTGGTAAGCAAACTTATAGAAGAAGCGACTACGGAACAGATCCGCTAGCATATCCTACTGCCGGTGGGCGTTTCTTTAATGAACCGGCTCTTTCGGTTGTTTTCCCTGATGGAGATTTAAATACAGAACTTAAATATATTGGACATAAGGACAGTATAATTGTACCCAATGAAGTATACCAGACTACAATTAACTTAGTAGACAAAAAACAGAAGCTTAATGTAAGTCTTGTATTTAAATCATATTGTGAGAATGATATTTTTACTGCATCCACGATTATTGAAAACCTGAATAAAAAAGACATTCGTCTGACACGTTTTTATTCTTCTTTCCTTCCAGTAAAAGCAAACCGCTACTACCTTAATACTTTTTATGGAGCATGGGCACAAGAAATGAATATGGAACAATCTTTGCTCACTCACGGTATCAAAAGTATTGAAAGTAAAAAAGGGGTAAGAACAACTCATACAGAGAACCCTTCATTTATGCTTGCTCTTGATGAACCGTTACAAGAAGAAACAGGATGTGTCATAGCAGGTGCTTTGGCATGGAGTGGAAACTATAAAATCAATTTTCAGTTAGATGAATTCAATTTGCTTAGCATAAGCTCTGGCATCAATCCTTATTTGTCCGATTATAAATTGGGGCACAAGGAACGGTTCGTTACTCCTGAAATGATATATACTTACAGTGATAAAGGCGCAGGTCAGGCAAGCCGTAATTTACATGATTATGCCAGAAAGTATGTGGTATATGATACTCCACATGAATTACCTACATTGCTGAACAGCTGGGAGGGAGCTTATTTCGATTTTGATGAAAACGTCATAAAAAAAATGATTGACGACGCTGCTGAAATCGGTCTTGAAATGTTTGTTCTCGATGACGGATGGTTTGGCAATAAATATCCAAGAAATAGCAGTAAGCAGGGTTTGGGTGATTGGCAAGTTACTCAAAGTAAACTTCCTAATGGCATTGGAGCTTTAGTGGACTATGCTACTCAAAAAGGCTTGAAATTTGGACTTTGGATAGAACCGGAAATGGTCAACCCACAAAGCGAACTTGCAGAAAAACATCCAGAGTGGATTGTAAAAGCTAAAGGCCGTAAAATAACCACAATGAGAAATCAGTGGCTTCTGGATTTAAGTAATCCTGAAGTACAAGATTTCATTGTAGAAACTTTCAAACGTATTATGAGTGAAAACCCCAATATCGCTTATATTAAATGGGATGCTAACCGACATGTAGAATCTGTGGGCTCTGATTATCTTTCTGTAGATAAACAATCACATTTTTGGATAGACTATACCAAAGGCCTTTACAATGTTTATAGCCGAATTCGTTCTTTATATCCACATCTCCTTATGCAAGCCTGCTCTTCAGGAGGGGGACGAGTAGATTACGGAGCATTAAAATACCATCAGGAAGTATGGACTAGTGATAACACAGATGCATTAAGCCGTATCTTTATCCAATATGGTACAAATATGATTTACCCAGCCTCTGTTACAGGATCTCATGTATCTGCTACCCCCAATCACCAGACAGGAAATCAAACTTCTCTTAAATTCAGATTTGATGTAGCTATGGGAGGGAGATTAGGAATGGAATTACAACCACAAGCATTGAAACCTTCAGAACTCACGTTTGCCCGTAATGCTATATCTCAATATAAAACCCTAGTTCGTCCTCTTGTATTTAAAGGTGATCTTTATCGCTTGCTTTCTCCTTATGAAGAGCATGGCTTTTGTGCTTATATGTACACTTCTAAGAATAAATCTACAGCGATTACTTATGTTTATAACCTGAAATACCAAGGACGGACTCATTTCCCGCAAATTAAACTATCAGGACTTTCTCCTCAAAAAAAATATAAAGTAAAAGAAATAAATACGATGGATGAAAAATCTGTTTTTTGGGGCAACAATCAAACCTTCTCAGGGGAATATTTAATGAACGAAGGAATGAATATTAAATTAACCCAGTGTAATTCAAGTGCAGTTTTTTATTTAGAAGAAGTTAATCAGTAACAATCCTAAGTTCTACAAAAAATTTTAAAATAGCCAGCCCGTCATTGACAAAATTCACACCAATGACGGGTTTATTTTTTGATGATTCCAGTTTATAAAGTAGTGCAACCACACAAAACAAAAATCGCAACCATTTGTCATCTAAATGATTGCGATTTTTATTTCGTACTCGAAGCGGGACTTGAACCCGCACAGCCGCAATGGCCAAGGGATTTTAAGTCCCTCGTGTCTACCGATTCCACCATTCGAGCAGCCTTTCAAAGAAGAGCGGAAAACGAGACTCGAACTCGCGACCCTAACCTTGGCAAGGTTATGCTCTACCAACTGAGCTATTTCCGCGTTTACGGGTGCAAATGTAGGGAGTTTTATAATAAGCTCCAAACATTTCTCCCGTTTTCTTTACAAAAAAATATATTTTATCGACCTAAAAGGCTTTTTTCAGCTTGTTCTACTGCTGAGAAGTTAAACCCTTTCGATATTTCTTCCATTAAACCGACTATTTTATCATTGCATAAATTACCTATACTTCCAGCATGGGTATGATGCACCTGTTTGTTATGAGTAAATTTGCCGGCTTCAATATCCAATCCTACTTTCTTATAAGCATCACGGAAAGGCATACCTTCTGCTGCCAGACGGTTAACTTCTTCCACACTGAATATATACAGATATTTATCATCGTCCAATATATGCTCATTTACCTTTATCTTATCCATAATGTAAGCAGACATACGCAGACAATCTTTCAATTCTTCGAATGCGGGAAGGAAAACCTCTTTGATAATTTGCAAATCACGGAAATATCCGGAAGGAAGATTATTCATTATCATCATAATCTGCTGAGGGAGTGACTGCAACTTGTTACATTTTGCACGGGTCAACTCAAATACATCCGGATTCTTTTTATGAGGCATAATGCTGGAGCCTGTGGTACATTCGTCGGGGAGCTTCACAAAGCCAAAGTTCTGGCTGCTGAACATACAAGCATCAAAAGCCATTTTCGAAATGGTTCCGGCGATAGAAGCCAATGCAAATGCCACATTGCGCTCCATCTTTCCACGTCCCATCTGAGCATAAACCACATTATAATTCATTGAATCGAATCCCAAAAGGCGGGTCGTCATTTCGCGATCGAGCGGGAAAGATGAACCATAACCGGCTGCTGAACCTAAAGGATTGCGGTTACACATTTTATATGCTGCCTGCAAAAACATCATGTCGTCAACCAGGCTCTCGGCATAAGCACCAAACCACAAGCCAAATGAAGAAGGCATAGCTATCTGCAAATGGGTATACCCCGGCATCAATACACCTTTATATTTATTGCTCTGAGAAATCAATACATGGAACAAATCTTCCACAGCCTCAGCAATCTGCTTAAGTTGCTCGCGAGTAAAGAGTTTCAAATCGACCAGTACCTGATCATTTCGCGAGCGCCCGCTATGTATCTTTTTTCCAACATCTCCCAACTTACGAGTCAGCATCAGCTCTACTTGTGAATGTACATCTTCTATTCCGTCTTCGATGACAAACTCGCCACGTTCGGCAGAAGCGTAAATATTCTTCAGTTCTGCCAATAAAACCTGCAACTCATCTGCCGACAACAGACCAATACTTTCAAGCATAGTAATATGAGCCATCGAACCTAAAACATCATGCTTAGCCAGATAAAGGTCCAGCTCACGGTCTTTTCCTACGGTAAAACGGTCTATTTCCTCATTTACCTGAACGCTTTTTTCCCAAAGTTTCTGAGCCATAGTTCTATTTTTTAATAAGGTATCATAGCTAACATATCCGCCAGTCTTTCTACTCCTTCCTGCAACGGTTTAGAAATCATAGCTTTCATAAACATATTCACTTCGGCACGAATGGTTACTTTAATTTTAGCCTCTGCTTCTGTTACCGGAAGTATTTGTATCCATAAATTCAATGGAACAGGAGTTTTGTCGCCTTCGAACTTAACACACTTCATCGGTTCACGTTCGATGATACGCAATGTCAAATTGATACCTTGTACTTTTAATGTTAATGAATCACGGTCGAAAGACAAGTCCTCTATTTTACCACCCAACTTATCTTTCATCATATCCAGACGGTCGCGCACTGATTCCAGATTGCTTAAATCCGACAATTTATTATATACCCGCTCTTGGCTATAAGGTATATGTTTTACTGTGCTTTCAAATTGTACCATAATCTTTTATAAAAAAAGAGCACGGATTACACAGAAAACACGGTTTGCTGACAAAAACCGTGCACTCCGTGTAATCCGTGCTCAGTATAATTATTTAATTTCAATTATTTTCCAGTCCAGTGTGCAGGATCTTCTCTCCAAGCCTGAAGAACCGGTATATCCTGTTCGTCAATATAATCAGTCTTCAAAGCTGCATCCAACACTGCATTGTAGTTGGTCAATGTAACCAGCTCTACTTTTGCATTCTTGAATGCTTCTGCTGATACATCGAAACCGTAAGTGAACGAAGCTACCATACCGATAACATCGCATCCATTACGACGAATAGCATCAACAGCCTTCAAGCTGCTGCCACCTGTAGAAATCAAATCTTCTACTACAACAACTTTCATACCCGGACGAAGTTCACCTTCAATCAAGTTTTCGAGTCCATGATCTTTTGGACTTGAACGTACATATACAAACGGGAGGTTCAATTCTTCTGCCACCAAAGCACCCTGAGCGATAGCTCCTGTTGCTACGCCGGCAATAGCGTCTACCTCACCAAACTTTTCAAGAATAACGCGGCAAAGCTCCAACTTCACGAAATTACGTAATGCTGGATAAGACAAAGTCTTGCGGTTGTCGCAATAAATAGGCGATTTCCAACCAGAAGCCCAAGTAAACGGGTTAGCCGGCTGAATCTTTACGGCTTTTACTTTCAGCAATTTTTCTGCAAATAATCTTTCCAAAGCTTTCATAACCTTAATATATCTGATAAACGTTGGTGCAAAATTATGTAAATCCTACGTGATTAGGAAATATATGTGTATCTTTTTTAGTTAAAGAAATCATTTTGTTCATCGGGCCCATGCCAAAGTCAACACACTAATCTTTATATTTTCCACTCCAAGCAGTGCGTCGGCACAAGCTACCAGCGTAGCTCCTGTAGTAAGAACATCATCAACCAGCAAAATATGTTTATCATGCAAGTTTGCAGCATGGGGTGTAGGCAAAAACAGCCGGTCTACATTTTGCCAACGTGCATAACCGCTTTTGTGGGTTTGAGTCGCATTATTACGAGAGCGCACTACTGCATCTGTACAGAGAGGGATACCCGTTACACATGATATCCCCCGCGCCAGAAGCTCACTTTGGTTATATCCTCGCTGACGCAATCGGGAAGAGAACAAAGGAACCGGAAGCAGATAATCTATTCCTTCAAAAAAGCCGGAATCACACAATTCTCCAGCCATATATTCACCCATCCTGCAACAAAGTTTTTTCCGCGCATGATATTTCATGGCATATAAAATCTGAGCCACATCTCCTCCTTTTGCATAATAAAAAAGTGAAGAAGCACGAACAACCGGAAAACGTCCCCAAAAGCATTTCTCCATTTCATTGCCTGAAGTATTACCTAAATGCGTATATGGTAATGACGAAAAACAGGATATACAAAGTCCGTCTTCGCTTTGCAAGAGTTTCTTCCCACACGACAGGCATAAGCGAGGAAAAAGGAAATCCCGTATGTCAGTCCATAAATTCATCAGGATCTTTCTGTTTAATATAGCGCAACACCTCATCTACTGTAAACCCTCTGCCTACAGCAAAACGAATAAGTTTTGTATTGCGTTCGTATTCGTTTTTCCCCGAAACAGTTTTACTCTTCTGACGCAACAGTTCTTTCAAGTTCTCACAGTATTCGGTTTCGTCTATTTCATCCAGACCTGCAGCAATATCTTCCGAAGAAAGTTGCTTCTGACGAAGTGCCTGAGCAATTTTCATCCTACCCCAACGCGCAAACCGATATTTATCGCGAGCAAAAGCTTTACAAAAGCGCTGAGTATCCAGATAACGTTCTTTTTTCAAATGCTCCAGAATATGTTCTGTCACTACATCATCGGCTCCCCAAAGATTCAACTTAGATATTACTTCAGAAGGGCAATGTTCGGCCGTTGAGCAATATGCTTCGGCTTTATATTTCAATTCATCTTCGGTATATTCTTTCATGGTCTGAATGCTTTTATCATACGGTCGTTGCCAAACATATCTTTTCTTAATTCTACAGATTGATACCCCATTCCTTCAAGCAACTGCACTGTTTCTTTGCCATATGCCCGATTAATCTCATAATACAAAGTACCACCTGAAACTAAAATGTCACAACCTACTTCTGCTATCCGTCGGTAGAATAAAAGCGGATCACTATCCGGAACAAACAAAGCGAGTTCAGGCTCCCAATCCAATACGTTTCGCTCCATCCCGCTACGTTCTTTCTCTGTAATATACGGAGGATTGCTCACCAGAACATCGACATGAATATCCGGTAACGCAGTATCGAAGATATCGACTTGAGCTAAAGTGATATCAACCTGGTTGAGAAGTTTATTCCGCCGAGCAATATCCAATGCTTTTTCTGACACGTCCCATGAAGTTATTTTACTTTGTTTTAATTTTTTGCCCAATACGATAGGTATACAGCCACTACCCGTTCCTACATCCAAAATCCGTACTCCGGCTTTATCTGTGTAATCCGAGATAATCCAGTCTATCAGTTCAGCAGTTTCGGGCCGGGGGATTAAGGCTCCAGGTGCCACTTCAAAAGGTAATCCACAAAAATCGACCTTACCCAATATGTATTGTAAAGGCTCATATCGTTTCAGGCGGGAAAGAATATCTTCCAGCCTGTCACACTCGTTCTTAGAAAAATTCATATCTTTGCCCGCATAGAGTTCCGTGGTAGACAGACAAAATACATCTGTCAATATCCACTTTGCCAATGCCGCTGTTTCCTCTTCCGGGTAAACTCCTGCAAGCGTCTGCCTGATGTAAGTATAAATAGGATGCATAGGTACAAATGTAAGAATAAAAAACAAACCGAATATGACAAAAGATGAAAAATATATCCGCCGCTGCATACAGCTGGCGCGTAACGGGATGTACAATGCTGCACCAAATCCAATGGTAGGAGCCGTAATTGTCTGCAACGATCGTATTATCGGTGAAGGTTACCACGTACGTTGCGGAGAAGGCCATGCCGAAGTCAACGCAATCCGTTCTGTAAAAGATGAGAGCTTGCTTAAAAAATCTACTATTTATGTCAGTCTGGAACCATGCTCTCACTATGGGAAAACACCTCCTTGTGCCGATTTAATTATAAGTAAAGGAATTCCTCGCGTAGTAGTAGGATGTGTCGATCCTTTTTCACTTGTTTCAGGCAGAGGTATACAGAAATTAAGAGATGCCGGAATCGAGGTAACAGTCGGAGTTCTGGAGAATGAATGTCGGGCATTAATAAAACGTTTCGTAACTTTCAATATCCAGAAACGCCCATACATAACTTTAAAATGGGCAGAATCGGCAGACGGATTTATTGATGTGAATCGTGAAAGCGGCCAGCCTGTTATACTTTCTACTCCAATAACATCTATGTATGTACATAAGCAACGGGCAGAACATCAAGCTATCCTGGTCGGACGTAAAACAGCCTTACTGGATAACCCTTCACTCACAACACGCAACTGGTATGGTAAAAGCCCTATCCGACTGGTTATAGATAAAGAGCTGACTCTGCCTTTGAACTTAAAATTATTCGACGGTAAGACCCCGACATGGGTATTTACAGCTTTAGAAAAAGAATCGACGACAAATATTATTTACTACAAACTGGATTTCAATCAGAATATTCTGCCACAAATATTACAAATATTATACGAAAACAAACTTCAGTCATTACTCGTAGAAGGAGGCAGTCAACTCTTGCAATCGTTTATTGACGAAGAAATATGGGATGAAATTTATATAGAATACTCTGAAGCACTACTCCATAAAGGAGTAAAACACCCTGTTGTTCCTGCAGGATATGGCAAACAGGTTTTGTCAAAAGATAAAAACACAATCATTCATTATGAAAAATAAGCACAAAAATATGCCAATTCACAGATAAAAAAGTTACGCTTATCCATAATTTTATATAAAACTTGATATAAAAGTTCCTATTCGAAAAAAAACTTTCTACTTTTGCAACTTGTAATCAAAGACAATTTTATAAATGAAAATAAAGTTTTTACCCATACTGCTAGTTAGCTTACTCGTCACAATGTCTGCAATGACTTCATGTCTGGACAATGATATTGAGCAGGTTACTTATAGTTCTGAGACAAGCATTACTTCATTCTCACTTGGTACACTGCATGTCAAGAGAGTTGGAAAAGACTCGAAAGGAGAAGATTCTACATATACGGATACCATTTCCATGGCAAATTATCCTTTCACCATCAATCAGGCTATGAGAACCATTGAGAATAAAGATTCACTTCCTGTTGGAACTGATATCTCAAGAGTGCTCACAAAAATCACAGCTGACACTGATTACATTCTGTATGGTAAAATCGATTCAGAAGGAGCTGAAGCCAAAGACACTCTCTGGACTTCAAGCGATTCTATCAACTTTGCATTTGCTCCAACAGAAGGACTTTCTTTCAAAGTTTTGGCTTATAGCGGCGTAATGGGTAAGGCTTATCGTGTAAAAATCAATGTTCACAATCAGGAACCTGACTCTTTACAATGGACAAAAGAACCCATCGGAGCAGGATTTACTTCCGGCACTTTAATCAAACAAAAAGCAGTTTATGCCAATGATAAGATTTATGTATTCGGAACTACACAGAATGGCAAACAGGTAGTTGAATACACGTCTGTTTCAAACGGAACGCCTGGAACATCATGGACAACAATTAATTTGCCTGATGCTACAGATACTTACTCTGCAACACTTTGCCAAGGTAATATTTACTTCCTCGTAGAACAGGTTTTGTATAAACTGACAGATAATGGTTGCGAAGCATCTTCGGTTTCTAATTTGTCTCAACTTATTGCTGGCATAGACAATCTGTTATATGCACGCACTGCCAAAGATGAATCGTATATATATGATGTACAAGTCAATAGTGGAACAACAGAAAATTATAATATAACAGATTTTCCTAGCAAAGGTACAAGAACGTTATCGGTAAATATTCCGGTTTCTTACAATACCAGCCTGACCCGTGCTGTCGTTATGGGATATAATACAGAAAAAGCAGATGGTTCTGGTATCGTTTCTACACGCCTGACAAACGATAATACATGGAGCACTTATAATTATGAAGAAGCAGACACCTTCAGATGCCCGAATATTGTTGATCCTTCATTGATTTATTATAACAAGAAGCTATATGTATTCGGCGGTGAAATTACAAGTAAAGATTATACAGGCTATAAGAATCCGTTCAGTACACTCTTCTGTTCTACAGATAACGGTCTGACATGGGAAACCGTTAAAGAAGATATGACATTTGCTACAGAAGGTACATCTTTCGTAGAATTGTATAACAGAGGAAAAGTTAAGGGTGAAGGAAGTTATTCGTGTGTTGTTGACAAAGATAACTTTATTTGGATAATCTGGAACAACGGATACATGAGTAGAGGACGAATTAACCATTTTGGATTCCTTCCTAAATGGGAATAATACATTTATAATCCGAAAGCTATGCTATATAAAGACCAAGTGGATAAGACACGAATCCCCGCCCACATCGCCATCATCATGGATGGAAACGGGCGATGGGCAAAACAGCGAGGACTAGTTCGTTCGCTCGGACATCAGGCGGGTGCAGAAACTGTTCATGTCATTGCAGAAGAAGCATCAAATCTGGGAGTAAAATATCTCACACTTTATACTTTTTCTACCGAGAACTGGAATCGCCCAGCAGACGAAGTAGCAGCATTAATGAGTCTTCTGATAGATTCTATCGAAGAAGAAACCTTTATGAAAAACAATATCAGTTTCCGTATTATTGGAGAAACTGAAAAATTACCAGCCGATGTACTGAATCGTCTGAATCAATGTGTACAACGAACTTCAAAAAACACCGGTATGTGTCTGGTATTGGCATTGAGTTATTCTTCAAAATGGGAAATAACCAAAGCAGTCAAAGAAATATCAGAGAAGGTGGCTTGTGGAGAGCTGAATATAAATGATATAACCGATCAAACGGTCAGCCAATATCTGGCAACCAACTTTATGCCTGATCCCGACCTGCTGATACGGACAGGAGGAGAAATCCGCCTCAGCAACTATATGCTATGGCAATGTGCCTATTCCGAACTTTATTTTTGCGATACATTCTGGCCTGACTTCAAGGAAGAAGAATTATGTAAAGCAATCTGTGATTATCAACGAAGAGAACGCCGATTTGGCAAAACAAGTGAACAAATGTTGAAGTAAAAAATGCGATACTGTCTTTCTATCATTCTATTGGCTTTGGCTTGCATTTTCAGCTATTCAACTGTTAATGCACAAGAAAATAACAAAACAGAAAACGACCAGCCGGTAATTTTGTATAATGGAACACCCAAAAAGTATGAAATTGCCGACATAAAAGTTACAGATATTGAAAACTACGAAGACTATGTCTTGATTGGAATCTCAGGACTTGCCGTAGGACAGACAATCACTGTACCGGGTGATGACATTACCAGTGCTATCAAACGCTACTGGCGTCACGGGTTATTCTCTGATGTTAAAATCACAGCAGAAAAAATAGAAGACAATAAAATCTATCTGTATATCCATTTGTCTTTACGCCCACGTATTACTGATATCCGATTCCACGGAGTAAAGAAAAGCGAACGTGAAGACTTGCAGGCAAAATTGGGTATGGCAAAAGGAAGCCAGGTTACTCCTAACCTGATAGACCGTGCAAAGATCATTATCAAAAGACATTTCGATGATAAAGGTTTCAAAAACGCAGAAGTCAATATTGTAGAAAGCGAAGATCCTGCAAACAAGGAACAGGTATATGTTGATGTAAACATCGATAAGAAAGATAAAGTAAAAGTCCACAAGATTACAATCGATGGCAACAGTGTACTGACAGACAAGAAATTGAAGCGCGTTATGAAAAAGACCAATGAAAAAGGAAAACTGGTCAACTTATTCCGTGCCAAGAAGTTCATCGATGAAAGATACCAAGAAGACAAGCAGAAGATCATAGACAAATATAATGAGCTGGGATATCGTGATGCAATCATCGAGATAGACAGCGTTACTCCCTATGATGAAAAGACAGTAGATGTCTACATGAAGATTTATGAAGGTAACAAATATTATCTGCGAGATATTACATGGGTAGGTAATACAGTTTATCCTTCAGACCTCCTGAATGAACAACTTCGAATGAAGCGAGGAGATGTATACAACCAGAAACTGTTGAACGACCGTATCAGTAACGATGAAGATGCTATCGGTAACAATTATTACAACCGTGGTTACGTATTCTATCACCTTGATCCGGTAGAAGTTAATATCGACGGTGACTCTATCGACTTGGAAATGCGTATCGTAGAAGGTCCACAGGCAAGTATCAGTCATGTACGTATCAACGGTAACGACCGATTGTATGAAAATGTAGTCCGCCGTGAACTTCGTACCCGTCCGGGAGACTTGTTCAGTAAAGAAGCTCTTGAACGTTCTTACCGTGAAATTGCACAGATGGGACACTTCAATCCGGAAAATATCAAACCAGATGTTCAGCCAAATTACGAAAATGGAACAGTTGATATTAACTGGGGACTTGAATCAAAAGCAAACGACCAGGTAGAATTCTCAGCTGGTTGGGGACAGACAGGTATTATTGGTAAATTGAGTTTGAAGTTTACAAACTTCTCATTTGCAAACTTGTTCCGCAAGAATGATAACTTCCGTGGATTCCTTCCACAAGGTGACGGTCAGACATTGACCATCAGTGGACAAACCAACGGACAGTACTACCAGTCATACAGTATATCATTCCTTGATCCCTGGTTTGGTGGAAAACGTCCTAATTCATTGTCTGTATCAGCATTCTACTCTGTACAGACAGACGTCAGCAGTCAGTATTACAACTCTGCATATATGAACAACTACTATAACTACTTAAGTGGATATGGAAACTACTATGGTGGTTATTATGACAATTACGAATCATATTACGACCCTGACAAGTCTATTAAGATGTTCGGATTGTCATTAGGTTGGGGTAAACGTCTACGCTGGCCGGACGACTACTTTACATTAATGGCAGAATTATCTTACCAGCGATTCATGTTGAAAGACTGGAGCTATCTGTATATCATGCTGAACAACGGACAGTACATGAATACCGGTAACTGTAACAGCTTAAGCCTGAACCTGACATTATCACGTAACTCAACCGATAACCCGATATTCCCGCGTTACGGTTCTGAATTCAGCGCTTCTTTGCAGATTACTCCGCCTTACTCACTGTTCAGTAAGAAAGATTATTCTACTTATGGAAAGAATAATTATGATGAAGCAGCCAGCATGTATAAGTGGATTGAATACCACAAATGGAAATTCAAAGCAAAAACTTATACAGCCCTGATGGATATCCAGAAATGTCCGGTTATCATGACACGTACAGAGTTTGGTATTCTGGGACACTTCAACAAATACAAACGCTCACCGTTTGAAACATTCTATGTAGGTGGTGACGGTATGACAGGATATAGTTACAACTACGCTTCAGAAACAATCGCATTGCGTGGTTACGAAAACGGATCTTTAACTCCGTACGGTAGTGAAGGTTATGCTTACATCCGCCTGGGAGCTGAATTACGTTATCCGTTGATGTTGGAAAATTCAACAAGTATCTATGCTTTGGGATTTGTAGAAGCAGGTAACGCTTGGAATGATGTAAGTAACTTCAACCCGTTCCAGTTGAAACGTTCTGCCGGAGTAGGTGTACGTATCTTCCTGCCGATGATTGGTATGATGGGTATTGACTGGGCTTATGGTTTCGATAAGATCAACGGTTCTACTCAATATAGCGGAAGCCAGTTCCACTTCATCATCGGACAAGAGTTCTAATACAGACAAACCAATTTAATGAAGAATAGAAGAATGAGAAATGAAGAATCCAAAGCCATGGCTAACAGCCAGTTCTTCATTTATCATTCTTCATTACATTTAAAAACAACATTGCTTATGAAAAAAGTTTTCTTTCTAGCAGCATTGCTCGTGTGCAGTATAGCAGCACAAGCTCAGCGATTTGCTTTGGTGGATATGGAGTATATCCTGAAACAAATCCCTGCCTATGAACAAGCGAACCAGCAAATGGAAAGCCTGTCAAAACAATGGCAAAGTGAAGTAGAAGCTAAAGCTCAAGAAGCGAAAACAATGTATGATGAGTATCAGAAAAACGCTTCTAACTTATCAGCTACTCAAAAAACCGCACAAGAAAATGCCATTATCGCCAAAGAAAAAGAAGCAGCAGATTTACGGAAAAAGTATTTTGGTCCCGAAGGTGAAGGCATGAAAAAACGTCAGGAACTGATTACTCCTATTCAGGATGCCATATACAATGCTATTAAAGATATTGCAACACAGAAAAATTATGATGCAGTAATCGACCGAGCATCAGCACAAAGCATGATTTTTGCTTCTCCACGTATAGACATCAGCAACGAAGTGCTCGCTAAATTAGGATATTCAAATTAATTTTATACTTTTGCAAAGTCTAAGAAAGACAGCAAATAAAAAACGGAAATAAATTAATAACAAATAGAAATAATAAGATTATGTTGAAAAAAATTGCTTTATTACTTTTACTTATCGCTCCTATGAGCGTATTCGCACAGAAGTTCGCACACTTCAAGTCTATGGACATTATCCCTGTGATGCCAGAATATACAAAAGCTCAGACAGACATTCAGGCATTGCAGAAACAGTATGAAGACGAAATCAAACGTGCTTCTGATGAATTCAACAAAAAGTTTGCTGAATATCAACAAGAACAGAAAACTCTTCCACAAAATATCCAGGAACGTCGTCAGAAAGAATTACAAGAGCTGTCTGACAAAGGAATGCAGTTCCAGCAAGATGCACAGCAGCAGTTGCAAAAAGCTTATGCAGATATGATGGAACCTATCTATAAGAAACTGGAAGATGCAGTAAAAGCAATCGGTGCAGCAGGTGGTTATACTTATGTGTTCGACCTGAACCGTACAGATATTCCTTACATCAACGACACTATGTCTAAGGACGTTACAAATGATATCAAAACAAAATTAGGTATCAGCCTGACAGCTGTTCCTGCAGCAGCACCAGCAGCAGCTCCTGCTCAATAAGAAATACGTTTTCAACGTAACAAAATAAAGTTGTCATTGGCTCTCACTCCAGCCAAAAGGGTGAGGTCAATGACAATTATTTTTTCACACTTAATCAAGTCATATCCATGCTTTCTGCCACAGGACCAATCGGAGTATTTGATTCCGGATATGGAGGGCTGACAATCCTTGATAAAATCCGTGAATTACTGCCTCAGTACGATTATATCTATCTGGGGGACAATGCCCGTACCCCATACGGAACAAGATCATTCGAAGTTGTTTATGAGTTTACACTGCAAGCTGTACGCAAGCTGTTCGATTTAGGCTGTCCATTAGTCATTTTGGCCTGCAATACTGCTTCGGCAAAGGCCCTGAGAAGTATTCAGGAAAACGATCTTCCACATATAGATGCAACCCGTAGAGTTTTGGGAGTAATCCGTCCTACAGCAGAATGTATCGGTGACATCACAGTTTCGCGCCATGTTGGCTTGCTTGCCACAGCCGGAACAGTAAAATCCCAGTCATACCCGATAGAACTGCATAAGCTCTTTCCGGATATACAACTCACTGGTGTAGCCTGTCCGCTTTGGGTTCCGCTAGTGGAAAACAACGAATTCAACTCTCCGGGAGCAGATTATTTTGTACAGGAATATATTAATCAACTTTTGGAACAAGATCCGAAAATAGATACCATCATCTTAGGCTGTACACACTATCCCTTGCTGATAGAGAAAATACGTCAGTTCACCCCCCCACATATCCGTCTGGTAGCTCAAGGAGAATACGTAGCAGCCAGTTTAAAAGATTACCTCCGCCGTCACTCGGAGATAAGAACACGTTGCACAGCAGGCGGAACCTGTGAGTTTCTCACAACCGAATCTGTTGAAAAGTTTCAGGAAGCAGCATCCATCTTCCTGCATCAGAAAGTACATGTAAAAAGTATTACACTAGAATAATACCTGATAAATAGAATCACTCCTAACCTAATATCATACAATAATGAACACATTCGCCCCGTTTGCACGCCCGATGTATATCATGGCAAAACCAGTGGGTTCTCTTTGCAACCTGGCATGCCATTACTGCTACTACCTGGAAAAGGCTAAACTTTACCAGGACAACCCCAGGCAGATAATGACAGATGAACTATTGGAAAAGTTTATCAAAGAATATATCGAAAGTCAGACTATGCCACAAGTCCTCTTCACCTGGCATGGTGGAGAAACACTGATGCGCCCACTCGACTTCTATAAGAAGGTAGTTGCCTTACAAAGAAAATATGCAGGAGGCAGAACAATCGACAACTGTATTCAGACCAACGGAACTCTCCTGACCGATGACTGGTGCCGTTTTTTCCACGACAATCACTGGCTGGTAGGTGTTTCTATTGACGGGCCGCAGGAGTTTCACGACGAATACCGGAAGAACAAGCAGGGAAAACCTTCATTTGTAAAAGTAATGCAAGGTATCAACCTGTTAAACAAACATCAGGTAGAATGGAATGCACTTGCAGTAGTAAATGATTTCAATGCTGACTATCCGCTCGATTTCTATCACTTCTTTAAGGAAATAGGGTGCCGATACATACAGTTTACTCCCATCGTAGAGCGTATATTCCAACATTCCGACGGGCGTTATCTAGCCTCGGTAGAGGAAGGAGCAACAGAAACCGTAACCGATTTTTCCGTTACTCCCGAACAATGGGGAAACTTTCTCTGTACCATTTTCGATGAATGGGTACGAAATGATGTCGGCGAATATTTTATACAATTATTCGATGCTACACTTGCCAACTGGGTAGGTGAGCAACCTGGAGTTTGCTCTTTGGCAAAAAATTGTGGCCATGCCGGAGTAATCGAATTCAACGGCGATGTATATGCTTGCGACCACTTCGTATTTCCACAGTACAAATTAGGAAACATTTATTCAAAATCGCTGGTAGAAATGATGTACAGTGAAAAGCAATTACAGTTCGGCCGGGATAAATCTGAGAAACTGCCGACACAATGCAAGGGATGTCAGTATCTCTTTGCATGTAACGGAGAATGTCCCAAAAACCGTTTTTGCAAAACAGCTTCCGGAGAAACCGGACTAAATTACTTATGCAAAGGTTACTATCAGTATTTCGACCATGTAGCTCCTTACATGGATTTTATGAAAAAAGAATTACTGGCTCAGCGTCCACCTGCCAATATCATGGAAGCTATCAGAAAAGGCACATTATAACCAAGGCCGAAAGACTTATCATTCACTAATAAAGATATAACGGGCTCATGCTACTTAGATGACAAAGTTCCTTTCACAATGTCGGCATGAGCCCTGTTTTTTTTGTACAAACTCGACGAACCTTCGTACAAAAAAAATTAAAAATTCTCGATGTTTTCAGTAAAAGATGCTGTTGTTTTTTGCAAAGTATGCACAGAAAAAAATAAAATATCCTCTTTATACTTTTTTCATTGGAGAATAATGTATAAAGAGGATATTGCAATGTGATAATAATAGAAATTATTTCTTTTTCAACTCATCGGCAGGAACTATACGATAAAGCTTGTCGCTAGGACGAATACGGTCGGGTACCTTAAACGAAACATGTACCCCCTTCTTTACCACATCTACCGGTTTCAGGTCAACACGTGCTTCTTCCAAAGTAACATACATGGCTCCCGTAGTAGGACCTGTAATCAGAAGTTTATCTCCAACTTTTATTTCGGAAGCTTCGATCAGGAATTCAGCTACCCCGATATTCGAGAAATATTTGATACCACGTCCGGCATATACCTTACGTTCGGTAGCCTCCGAACCATAGTTCTTGCTCCATTCACCCAGACGTTGTCCCAGATAATAACCGTTCCAGAATCCACGGTTGAATACAGTCTTGAGACGAGTATCCCAGTCAGCTTTCTTCTCTTCTGTAAAAGTACCTTCCAGATACGAGCGTATAGCCTCCTTATAACATTCCACTACAGTTCGCACATACTCAGGTCCACGTGCACGACCTTCGATTTTGAACACCCGCACTCCAGCCTCTATCATCTCATCCATGAAATGAATAGTCTTCAAGTCCTTGGGCGACATGATATACTGGTTATCTATTTCCAGTTCGATATCGCTTTCCTTATCCTTCACAATATACGAACGACGGCATACCTGCATACAAGCTCCACGGTTTGCCGAAGCATTCAATTCATTCAAGCTCAGATAACATTTACCCGATACGGCCATACACAAAGCTCCGTGACAGAACATTTCGATACGTACAGGCTGCCCCATAGGTCCCGTAATATGCTGTTCCTGAATAGCATCATAAATTTTACGTACTTGCTTCAGATTCAATTCACGGGCCAAGACTACTACATCGGCAAACTGCGAATAAAATTTCAAAGCTTCCGCATTACTGATATTCAGCTGAGTAGACAAATGTACCTCCTGTCCTATCTGATTACAGTATGCCATGACAGCTACGTCGGCAGCAATCACAGCGCTGATACCGGCTTCTTTTGCAGCATCTACAATTTTCCGCATCAGAGCCAGATCCTCATCATAAATAATAGTATTTACCGTAAGGTAGCTTTTCACCCCATTCTCGTCACATACTTTCGCTATCTCACGCAAGTCATCAACAGTAAACGTATTTGCAGAACGGGCACGCATATTCAGGCTTTCAATGCCGAAATAGATAGAATCTGCTCCTGCATGAATAGCCGCAGCCAGCGACTCTCGAGAGCCGACCGGTGCCATAATTTCGAAGTCCTTTATTGAGTAATTCATCTTTTCTTATTGATTTCGGATGCAAAGGTAACGAATTTCCGGCAAACACACGAACAAGCGGACAGAAACCCCTGAACGATCTTTCTAAAACAGTACATAAATAAAGCATACATATAGTGTCAGTATGCAGAAAGTAGAAAAACGAACAAAAAATATTACTTTTTATTACATCTTATATAAATTATTTTATATTTTTGTCGTTCGACAAAAAACATAAGGCAAAAAGACACAAAAACTTTTAAAAAAAGTATCAATGTTTTCATTGAGATGAAAACAAGAAAACATAAGGCATAAGCTAAGAAAGAACCGAAAAATTATATTAACCCAAAATCATTAAGAGAGAGATTTATGAGTAAATTCTTATCACTGCTATGCAGCTTGCTAATCTGTGTAGCGACTTACGCACAGGAAATTACTGTGAACGGAAAAGTTACGGCCAACGGCGAAGAGATGCCGGGAGTAACAGTGGCAGTCAAAGGAGGAACACATGGTACAATTACCTCCATAGACGGTAGTTATTCACTACAAGTTGAAGCAAAAAGCACACTGGTGTTCTCATTCATCGGATATGAAACCGTAGAAATGCCGGTAAAAGGACAAAAAGTCATCAACGTTGATTTGAAGGAATCTTCTATAGCCATGGAAGAAGTAGTTATTGCCGTGCCATATGGTACTGCCAAAAAATCTACTTTTACAGGTTCTGCCAGCGTTATCGACAAGAAAATTGTAGCAGCTTCACAGGTTTCAAGTGTATCAAAAGCATTACAGGGAACAGTAGCAGGTTTGCAGTCATTCTCTACAAGCGGACAGCCGGGAGAAGATGCTAACATTTACATTCGTGGTGTAGGTTCTGCCAATGCATCTCAGACACCGTTATATGTAGTCGATGGTGTTCCGTATGATGGTAAATTGTCTTCTATTTCTTCACAGGATATCGCTTCAGTTACAGTTCTGAAGGATGCCGCTGCTGCCTCTCTTTACGGTTCTCGTGCAGCAAACGGTGTTATCATGATTACAACGAAGCAAGGACAGAACGGTTCTGCTCCGACAATTCAATTATCAGCAAAATATGGTTTCTCAAGCCGTGCCGTACGCGATTACGACCAGTTGAGTACAAACGATTATTTTATGCTGCAATGGGAAGCTTTGCGCAACAGTTACATCGACAACGGCTCCGACCCTGTTACTGCTGCTCAGAACGCCTCAGCTATCGTAGCTACCACCCAAACAGGCGGTCTGGGTATCAATCCTTATGGTACAAGTTATCCACAACCTGTAGGAACGGATGGAAAAATTGTAGCCGGCGCAACTCCTCTGTGGGACGACAGCTGGGAAGATGCTTTGTCGCAGAATGCACACTACGCCGACTTAAACGCAAGTGTTTCAGGAGGTAGTGAAAAAACTAAATATTATTTTTCTTTAGGCTATCTGGACGATCAGGGTGCTTATATCTGTTCAGGATTCAAACGTTACAACTTGCGTTCTAACATCACAACCGATCTGCGTAAATGGTTACAGGTCGGACTGAATGTAGCAGCCAGCCATTCTATACAAAATTACCCGAAGCAGAATGATACAGCTATCGGCAATATTGTATTGGCGGCACGCGACATTCCTTCTTTCTATCCTGTTTATGAACGTGATATGACAACAGGAGAATATATCCTGGATGAAAATGGAAACCGTGTTTACGATTATGGTACTTACCGTAAAGGTTCATACAACGGTTACAACTTCGCACAGTCTATGCTGTACGACAAGAAAGAGTACAAGCGTGATGCAGCATCTATACGTGGTTACTTGCAAATTACTCCGATCGAAGGTTTAAGCTACAAAATGTCTTTGAACATTGATTATGACAGCAAGTTTACTCACAACTATAGCAACCCAACCTACGGTAAACAACCGTTGACAGGTAGTGTAGAAAAAGGAAACGACCGTACTACCGGTATGACATACAACAACGTTATCAACTGGAACCATACTTTCAAAGAAGACCATGATGTTCGTCTGATGGCAGGTCAGGAATATTACGAATTTAACACATCAAATTTCAGCGGATCAAGAACGGGTGTCATTACTGACGGTTATTTTGAACCAGATGTAGCTTCTACATTGAGCAGCTTCGGTGGAAACAGCGACCAGTATAAATTGCTGAGTTTCTTCGGAAGTGCCGAATATTCTTATAAGAGCAAATATTTTGTATCAGCTTCAGTTCGTACCGACGGTTCTTCACGTTTCCATCCGGATCATCGCTGGGGTACTTTCTGGTCATTCGGAGGTTCATGGAAAATCTCACGTGAGAAATTCCTGGAAGAAGCAAGCAATAACTGGCTGAGCAACCTGACCCTTCGTGCAAGTTACGGTGCACAAGGTAATGACAATGTAGGTTACTATGCATATAAGGCTCTCTATTCAATCGGCAGCTCACTGGGTGAGTCTACTCTGCACGCATCACGTTTGGAAACTCCGGAATTGAGCTGGGAAACAAACTTGAACTTGAACGTAGGTCTGGACTTTGGATTCTGGAGCAACCGTTTGAACGGTACTATCGAATTCTTCCAACGTTCTTCTAAAGATTTGTTGTTTGCCCGCGACCTGGTTCCTTCAAGCGGATTCTCAAGTATCGATGCCAACATCGGTAAACTGAAAAACTACGGTTGGGAATTTACAATCAGTGGTACTCCAGTTATGACAAAAGACTGGACTTGGAAACTGAGTGTAAATGCCACTACGTATAAAAACAAAATTGTTGAACTGCCGACTGAAGTTATGTGGCAGAGTTCCAAGAAATGGGTAAAAGGCGGTTCGTTGTACGACTTCTGGTTGTATGAATGGGCTGGTGTAAACCCGGAAAACGGTAAACCGCAGTGGTATTACACCGCCAAGGATGGCAGCCGTCAGATTACAGAAGATTACTCAAGCCTGACACCGGACGATAAGGTAAAAGTAGGCAGCTCACTGCCTAAGTTGAGTGGTGGTTTCCAGTCAGATCTTAGCTGGAAAAACCTGTCATTATCTATGCTGTTCTCTTATGCAATCGGAGGTAAGCTGTATAACAACGACAAGATTAGCATGATGAGCGTAAAAGGTGGAAACGGTAGCTCTATGAGTGAAGATATGCTGAACCGCTGGACTCCGGAAAACCGATATACAGACATTCCACGTTTGTCATACGACCAGACCAGTTACTTCACCAGCAGTTCAAGCCGCTGGCTGGTAAACCGTTCGTTCCTGCGTTTGAAAACAGTTACATTAAGCTATACCTTGCCTCAGAGATGGATACACTTTGCCACACTGAAAGATGCCAGCATCTTTATTCAAGGTGAAAACCTATTGACATTCAGTCACCAGCAAGGTCTTGACCCTGAACAGCCTATCAGCGGTGTCGTATCATACCGCTATCCGGCAATGAAAACATTCTCATTTGGTATTAATGTAACCCTTTAATAAATAGACTAGATATGAAATTCAATTATAAAAATATATGCCTTGCTGCACTGGCTGCTTGCTCTGTAACAGCCTGTGACCTAGATACAGCTCCTACAACTTCACTTGAAGCAGATGCCGTATTCAAAAATCTGGAAAATGCCGACCGAGTAATTAGAGGAGCCTGGAATTATATCTTTAATTCCGGTTCTACCTATGCTTCCATCGGCTACGGAGCAATCATGATAAACGATGATTTTGCCGGTTCCGATGTCGTAAGAACTACCAGCTATGGTTATTCTTCTAGCTATAAACTGACCAACGGCTACGGACGCGGAGAAATAAACGACGTAATGTGGGATCTGGTTTACGACCCGATTAACAACTGTAATGCCGTTATCAAGAATATCGATGGTATTTCAGGAGATCAGGAAGAAAAGAACCGTATCAAGGGACAAGCTTATGCTACTCGTGGTTTCTTGTACATGTTACTGGCAAGCCATTATTCTTTCGCTATCGATAAAGATCCGAACGCTGTTTGTGTACCTATCTATACAGAACCAACCAATTACGATATGGCGACAACCGGAAAGCCGGCTGCAAGTGTATCGGAAGTATACGAACAGGCATTAAACGATTTGAAATGGGGTTATGACCTGATTCCGGAAGACTACAATCGCGGTTCGAATGCAACAGATCAGTACAAAATCGACCATACTGTTGTAACCGGTCTGAGAGCACGTGCAAGCTTATATGCACGTAAGTGGGAAGATGCATACAAATATGCAGATGAGGCTATGAAGCTGAAAAATAGCTACCTGATGAACGAAGCGGAATATAAGTCTGGTTTCAACAACGCACTGAACAAAGAATGGATGTGGGGTTATTCTTGTACGCAGGATGACAACCTTCCCGCCTACAACTTCCATTATAAAGATACTTCAACTCCGGGTAGTGGCTATACCAACTTCAATGCAGACCCTCACTTTAAGGAGCTGTTCGATAAGAACGACTACCGTAGAGATCTGTTCAAATGGGGCTTGAATGCAGGTTACGGCGAATGTGCAATGCTGAATTACAAGTTCCTTTTCGCCGATGTCAACAACATGCTGGGAGATGTCATCATGATGCGTGTGGCAGAAATGTTTCTGATAAAGGCAGAGGCAGCTGCACATCTTGCAGGCAAGACAAGCGAATCTCAAGCTTTACTGAAGAAATTGCGTGATGCCCGTATGAAAAACGGAGTCGAATCGCCTGTCGTTACAGCCACAGGCGACGAACTGTTGAAGGAAATCTGGCTGGAACGCCGTAAAGAATTGTGGGGAGAAGGTTTTTCGCTGACCGATATCATCCGTAACCAGCAATCGGTAGACCGTAAGAAATTTGAAGAATATGCGATGGCCGACATCACATACGACAGCAAAGGAAAAGAAATCAGAACTCCTAAGCTAGATGAAAACGGCGATGCAATCCTGGCTCCAGCAGATGCGACAGATAAATACAAAGCACAAAACTGTATGCTTATCCGCGGACATTCTACATTGAAGTTCCCTGACGGTTCTGATTTCGAAGTGAACAGCAAATATTACCTGTTCCGTATCACAGAAAAAGAAGAGCTTCAGAACAAGAACTTATACAATGATCATCCTAAATTGAGCATCTACCGATAAGTGGTAGTTCAAACAATACTTAATCCTCCCAGACGAAAGGTAATCCTTCCGGTTTGGGAGGATTTCTTTTATTTATTAATTTTGCAGCGATATTCAACAATCTGTTTATAATTGTACTCAAATTTTTACCTGCACTGCTTGCAGTGAAACCCTATAAAACATTACGATGAAAATAAGAAATATTGATCTGGGCGACAAGCCTGTATTGCTTGCTCCTATGGAGGACGTGACAGACCCCGCATTCCGCTTGCTGTGCAAAGAATTTGGAGCAGACATGGTATATACCGAATTTGTATCGAGCGATGCCTTGATTCGCTCAGTTGGAAAAACCATGTTAAAACTGAACATCAGTGATGCAGAACGTCCTGTTGCCATTCAGATATATGGGAAAGATACTGATACCATGGTAGAAGCTGCCCGTATTGTGGAACAAGCCAATCCAGATATTCTGGACTTGAATTTCGGTTGCCCGGTAAAACGTGTAGCAGGTAAAGGAGCTGGTTCCGGAATGTTGCAGAATGTTCCGAAAATGCTGGAGATAACCAAGGCTGTTGTTGATGCCGTAAAAATTCCGGTAACGGTAAAGACTCGTCTGGGATGGGATGCGGAACACAAAATCATCGTCGAACTGGCAGAACAGCTGCAAGACTGTGGTATCGAAGCTTTAACCATACACGGACGTACACGAGCACAAATGTATACAGGTGAAGCCGACTGGACACTGATCGGTGAGGTCAAGAATAATCCACGTATGCATATTCCTATTATCGGTAATGGAGATGTTACAACTCCACAGCGTGCACAAGAATGCTTCGACCGTTACGGAGTGGATGCCATTATGATAGGCCGTGCCAGCTTCGGACGCCCATGGATATTCAAAGAAGTAAAACATTACCTGAAAACTGGAGAAGAACTTCCTCCTTTGTCATTCAAATGGAAAATGGACGTCTTACGCCGTGAAGTACAAGATAGTGTCAATCTGCTCGACGAACGCCGGGGTATTCTTCATGTCCGCCGTCATCTGGCTGCATCTCCATTGTTTAAAGGCATTCCTAATTTTAAGGATACACGTATAGCCATGCTTCGCGCAGAAACATTGCCGGAGCTGAACGGAATACTCGATCATATAGAAAGCACTTTCGGAGGAGAATAATAGAACAGTTTATCCCATCAGCTTAAAAACTGGTGAGATAAACCATCTTTTATACATCAATGTAGCAAGCTGGTAAACAAAGAATGCCGATACAAAACCTACGATGGCATCTATCAGATAATGCGCCTGAATATATACAGTAGCGCAGCAAAGAAGAATATAGAAAGGAGCCAGCACATAAGCCAGTTTCTTGTTTACACGCCATGCCATTATCATTACAATAGTAGATATTCCTACATGTGAACTGGGAAAAGCTGCGGTAGGACGTTCTCCAACTTCCTGTGAAGCCTCGACAAGCTGATAGAAGAAACCGTGCTCAAAGCCCGGACCAGGTATCAGATAATCATTGGTATTAAAGTAGTCCCCAATAGCAGGGAAAATGCAGGCGTTTACCTTATCCATCCCGATAGCCGGGAAATAGAACTGAGGTCCTGCTACGGGTAACATTATATAGACAAAATAATAAATGAAAAATGAGGTAACCAGTACGAAACAAATCTTTTCGAACCATTCAAACCGGTTCAGAAAATAATATACCACTACCACCAGTATCATCGGATAATAAAAGAAGTAGCCCATATTGAAAGGTTCACTGAACCATATGGAAGGACAGAGCTTGCTGAATTCAACAGCAGGCTGACAGCCAAACAATATCTGCTCAGCATGAGCAAATAAATAATCCAGGTTAGGGAACAGACGGTTAAACTCAAACGTATCCGGATACCAGTAAGCGAGCAGACTCATCTGTACAGCCATACGGACAAAAGCCGTCAGACGACAGGGAAAAGCCTGATACAGAAATATCAGGACAAACGTCAGAATAACAATACCCAGACGCTCCAGCAGCATCATGCCCGGATGATCCATACGAGGAAAAAGCAATAAAATCAGCAAAGATGTTAAAGCATTGTATATCAAGCTAATTGTTTCTACTGCAAACAATCCCCTTCCACTATCTACACGTTCAAACAATTTTATAGCCATTTCTCCTTTTTATACCATGCAATAATCTCTTTTACACCTCTCTCTAACGGGTATTCTGCCCGATAGCCTAATTCTTTTTCCAATGGAGTAATATCACATTGCCAGTTACGCTGCTTCATTATTTTATACTTATCCAGATTCAATGTGCTCGATTTATGAAACAGTCGGGCTATGTTTTCAGCAAAGAAAGATATTACTTTAAGCAAAGCCAACGGACATGTAAAACGTATCAACCACGGATTGCCTAACTCTTTTTGGATTAAATCAGAAAATGTCCGGCTATTATATACATATCCGTCACTTACAAAATAAGCTCTGCGCACTACTTTCTTATCAATAGCGCGATATACAGCTTGAACCAGGTCCTTGACATACACAAATGTTATATCCTGCCGACGAAATCCGGCAGCAAAATCAACATGACGTGAAATCGATTCGACCATCAGGAAATAGTCTTTCTCCCGAGGACCATAAACTCCTGTCGGACGGAATATGACATACGGAAAATCCTTCAGCTTCTGCAAGTATTCTTCCGAATGCAGCTTACTTACCCCATAAGCTGTATTAGGGCGAGGCGTATCTTGTTCACAAATGGGAGAATAGTCTTTTTCCCTTATCGGTCCGAAGATACTCAACGAACTGATATAAATAAATTGTTCGGGAAGCATCTCCAAACGCATCAATGTTTCAATAAAATGACGAGTGGCCCAATAATTACCTATTTCAAAATCTGCTTTGTCACGGCACTTCGTCACCCCTGCACAATGAATGATGTAATCCCATCCACCATGCTCCAGTTTATGTTGCTTCAATTGTTCTTCCAAACGGTCGGAATCAGTAAAATCAAGCTCAGCAAAACTGATACGGCTATCTTGCAAATATTTCCTGCTACTGCTCTTACGTACACCAGCCCATACCTGCATACCGCGCTCCAGCCCTCCTTCTACCAAAAAGCTTCCGATAAAGCCGCTTGCTCCGGTTACCAATACTTTTTTCTCCATGCGGCAAAGATAATAGTTTCTCACCTTTCTACCTTAAAATATAGCGAGTTATTGCTCCTTTATTCCATTTATTTTGTTTACTTTGTGAAAGAAACAGTTGTTGTATCAGGCTGGTTATTCCAAAGGTTATAGCAGCAAATTAAAACATTACGATTATGGCAAAGAAAAAGAAAGAAAAAAAAGGCGGAAAATATATGAAGAAAAAAGAACTGGCAGAGATGCTGGTCAATTATTTCCGTATGAAGCCAATGGAAAGTTTCGGTATGAAACAGTTGTTCACCGGACTGAAACTAACTACTCATCCATTGAAAATGCTTTGTGCCGATATCGTTCAGGAAATGGCAGAAGATAATTTTCTGATAGAAACAGAAAAAGGACATTATAAACTGAATGATAAAGGTCAGATTATGACCGGAACATTCCAGCGTAAAAGCAACGGAAAAAATCTTTTTATTCCGGAAGATGGTGGAGAGCCCGTCTTTGTAGCAGAACGCAATTCTGCGCATGCCATGAATAATGACAAAGTTAAGATTATCCTTTGTGCCAAACGCCGTCGTCATGAAATAGAAGGACAAGTTATTGAAATTCTCGAGCATGCCAATACCAATTTCGTAGGAACTCTGAAAGTCAGCAAAAACTATGCATTCCTTCTTACAGAAAGCAATACACTTGCCAATGACATCTTCATTCCTAAAGAAAAGTTGAAGGGAGGGAAAAACGGAGATAAAGCTGTGGTCAAGATAACCGAATGGCCCGAAGAAGCAAAAAATCCGTTTGGAGAAGTTATAGATATTTTAGGGAAAGCAGGTGAGAACACAACAGAAATGCATGCCATTCTTGCTGAATACGGATTGCCTTATGTCTATCCGCAAGCTGTAGAGGCTGCAGCCGAAAAGATATCGGCAGAAATAACTCCTGAAGACTATGCAGAACGTGAAGACTTCCGCGATATCGTAACTTTTACCATCGACCCCAAAGATGCCAAAGACTTCGACGACGCACTTTCTATCCGTCAGTTGAAACCGGGATTATGGGAAGTAGGTGTACACATTGCTGATGTTTCACATTATGTAAAAGAAGGTAGCATCATCGATAAAGAAGCTGTAAAACGAGCTACTTCCGTGTATCTGGTAGACCGTACTATTCCGATGCTACCCGAACGTCTTTGCAATTTTATCTGTTCACTGCGTCCAGACGAAGAGAAGCTGGCTTATTCTGTTATTTTCAATATGAACGAAAAGGCAGAAATAAAAGATTACCGTATTCGTCATACAGTCATCAAATCGAATCGCCGTTTCACTTATGAAGAAGCACAAAACATCATCGAGACAGGAGAAGGAGATTATAAGGAAGAAATACTTCAACTGAATAAGCTTGCACAAATTCTCCGTGAAAAGCGAATGGCTGCCGGTGCCATTAACTTCGATCGTTGTGAAGTAAAATTTGAAATAGATGAAAAAGGAAAGCCTTTGAGTGTATACTTCAAGGTTTCCAAAGAGGCAAACAAGCTGATAGAGGAATTCATGTTGCTGGCAAATCGTACGGTAGCCGAACATATCGGAAAAGTTCCTAAGAACAAAAAGCCGAAGGTATTTCCTTACCGTATCCACGACCTGCCTGATCCGGACAAACTGGATAACCTGAGTCAGTTTATAGCACGTTTTGGCTACAAGATACGTACAGGAGGAAGTAAAACAGATGTATCTAAGTCAATCAACCGACTGCTGAGCGACATTGAAGGTAAAAAGGAACAAAATCTGATAGAAACCGTTTCATTACGTGCCATGCAGAAAGCAAGATATTCTATTTATAATATCGGGCACTATGGGCTGGCATTCGATTTCTATACACATTTCACTTCTCCAATTCGCCGTTATCCGGACTTGATGGTTCACCGGTTACTTACCCGCTACCTTGCAGGAGGAAGAACTGCACAAGCTGATAAGTATGAAGAATTATGCGAACATAGCTCTGCTATGGAGCAGACTGCTGCCAGTGCCGAACGTGCATCCATCAAATACAAACAAGTAGAATTTATGAGTGAGCGTATCGGAAACGTTTATGATGGAGTTATATCAGGAGTCACTGAATGGGGACTTTATGTAGAAGTCAACGAGAATAAATGTGAAGGTATGGTTTCTATGCGTGATCTGGGTAACGACTACTATGAGTTCGACGAGAAGAACTACTGTCTTATCGGACGGCGTCATCATCGCAAATTCAGTCTTGGCGACCCGGTAAAAATTAAGGTAGCCCGTGCTAACCTGGAAAAGAAGCAGCTTGATTTCATCCTTGCTGATGAATAAAGAAACAGTGTAATATACAAAAACGGACCTGTGCAGAAAGCTCTACAGGTCCGTTTTTTTATAATGTCTTTATTAACTTTCTATTGCAGATATAAATCAATTCCTACTTATTCAGCAACCGTTTACTAAGAAAACGTACAGGATACCATACCGACAGAAAACCAATCAATAATACGGTGATAAAAATAAGAAGTACATCTGATGCATGTACACTTACCGGATAAGCATCAACTACAAAGCTTCCAGAGCTTCCCAAAGCTATCAAGCCATATTCTTGCTGCAACCAACAAAGCAGCAAACCTAATACAACTCCTGCAAACGCTCCGAAAAACGATATCATACGTCCTTCGAACAAAAAGATACGCACTATCTGCCGATCGCTCGCACCCAAATTGCGCAAGGTCACAACATCATCGCGCTTATCAATAATGAGCATCGAGAGAGAGCCTATCACATTGAAACATGCAATCATCAGGATGAAGGTAAGAAACAGGTAAGAAATAAGCTTTTCTATCTCCATTATACGATAGGTATCTGCCTGCTGCTCGTAACGGTCTTGTACCAGGAAATCATCACCTAACAAATCTTGTATATGTTTTTTTACTGCATCCGTATCCGCTCCAGCTTTCAGTTTCAGATTTATTGCACTGACCTCTGTAGTATATTGAAATAAACGTCGGGCAAAATCTATTGATGTCAGTATGTAAGAAGCATCATATTTTTCCTGGTTTACAGCAAAAACCAGTCCCGATGAAAATAAATTACCGGTAACAAAAGCTGTAGAAGGATTTGCCATATTCACCTTTGCACCACGACGGGGAGCGTATATTTCCAACGGATCCAGAAAACGGATACCTGAGCCTAATGTAGAAAGCAATTGAATACCGGGAATAGCATAATCAACAACCTCATCATGAAGTAGTAAATCACCTCTTCCCAAAAGAATACTGTCTATGGGAGTCAGCTGATCAAAGTTATCTTCAACTCCTTTCACCACCGCCATAGCCTGTCTGCCTTGATATTGCACCATTACATTGTCTTCCAAAGACTCGGAATAAACTTCTACGTCTGGCATTTTTTTGAGCTGAAGCACTCGCTTATCTTGCCCGTCAAATACCTTTCCACGAACAGCAGTAATCTTCAATTGCGAATCGAAGGCTGTAAAAAATGTAGTTACCAAATCTTGAAACCCATTGAATACAGACAACGTACATACCAGTGCCAGCGTAGCAAGTGCCACTCCACATACGGAAATAGCTGAAATCACATTGATAGCATTGTGCGATTTCTTGGAAAACAAATATCTTCGAGCTATGTAAAAGGGGAAATTCATGGTGTATTAATTTTTCACCACAGACCGCACTTCTATAACAAAAAGAAATAGAATGATGCAGCCTGTGGTGAACAAGAGAGTTTATTTCTTAAGCAGCTCATCGATATGAGCAGCATAATCCAGCGAATCGTCGACAAAGAATTTAAGTTCCGGAATAATACGCAACTGATGACGTACCCGATTTCCCAATTCAAAACGAATCGACTTCATATTGTCATTGATATTTTTTACGATTTCCTCACTACGTTCCGACGGGAACACGCTAAGATATACACGAGCGTAACTCATATCCGGGCTAATACGCACAACACTGACTGAAACCAATACACCGTGCATCGCCTTTGTTTGCAGCAAGAAAATATCACTCAGCTCTTTCTGAATGAGCCGAGCGATTTTATTTTGTCTGGTTGTTTCCATATAAATAATTACTTTTTACGTATGATGGTTAAGCCGTCACGCAAAGGCAATATAACTTTTTCTACACGTGTATCGGCCGCCACCAAATCATTAAACTTCTTAATACCGATAGTTTGCGTATCTGTATGATGAGGTTCGGGTTCAAGTACATGTCCGTCCCACAAAGTATTATCGGCTATAATATAGCCTCCTGAATTCATCTTTTTCAGAATCATCTCATAATACTCTACATAAAAACGCTTATTACCGTCAACAAAAGCAAGATCAAATGTTACGTCCATATCAGGCACAATCTTCAAGGCATCACCTATATAGAACTTTATTTTATCGGCATACAATGAATTTTCCAGCCACGGACGTGTAAAATCCTCTTGCTCATCATTTATCTCGAAAGTATGGAGCATAGCCCCTTCTTCCAGTCCTTCTGCCAGACAGAGAGCGGAATATCCGCTGTAAGTACCTATCTCAAGCACTTGTTTCGGACGTATCATCTGTACAAACATTTTCAGCATACGTCCTTGCAGATGCCCTGAAGCCATACGGGGACGCAAAAGTTTAACATGCGTCGCCCGGTATAAAGCCTTCAAGTATTCTCCTTCTTCATCTATATGCTGAAGTATATAGTCGTCCAGAGCGTCCGTTTCTTTCATATATATTATAAGTAACGGTTACGGTTGGGTAAAACATATTCATCTTCACTGTCCAACACATCGCCTACCTGATTGATTTCAAGGAATGAAGTATGAGTACCTTTCTTTCCTCCGCTCAAATAAGCCACCATGTCTTTATCTGAAAGAACTCCATCAGCAATCAATTTACGCAATGCTGTGAAATAATATTCCTGACCACTGGCTTTTTCTGGCATATAGATAGCTTCCACTCCATAAGATAATGCCAGATGACGCATAGTCTTTTCCTTATAACATACAGCCAACACAGGATATTTTCCACGGAAAGCTGCCAGGTTACGAGCAGTCAAACCACTGAAACAGTCAGTAATGATAGCACGAATCGGCATCAATGTAGCAGAACGTACAGCCTGTTTAGCAAGGAATGCAGTAACATCTGTATTTTCCGGAGTCAAAGGAATCTGGATATCATTTTCTTCCATTTTATCCTTTTCAGCCTGTGCAGCAATCTTGGCCATTGTCTTAACAGCTTCTACCGGATATTTTCCATATGCAGTTTCACCACTCAACATCAGCGCGTCTGTACGATAATAGATTGCATTTGCAATATCTGTAACCTCTGCACGAGTAGGACGTGGGTTGTTAATCATGGTATGCAGCATCTGAGTTGCTACGATAACCGGTTTCTTTGCCAGAATACATTTCTTGATAAGCTGACGCTGAATACCCGGAATACGTTCCTGAGGGACTTCAATACCTAAGTCACCACGAGCAACCATAACTCCGTCAGCTACCTCAAGTATTTCATCAATATTATCTACACCTTCCTGATTTTCAATCTTTGCAATAATCTTAATGTCGCTCTTGTGTGCATCCAATATTTCACGAATGTCAAGTACATCTTGCTTATTGCGTACAAATGAATGTGCGATGAAATCAATATCCTTTTCGATTGCATAAAGAATATTGTTTCTGTCTTTTTCAGTCAGTGAAGGAAGGTTTATACGTACACCCGGAACATTCACGCTCTTACGGCTTCCCAGTGTAGCGTCGTTACAAACCTCGCAAAACAAAGTATCTTCACTCTTTTCTACAACCTTCAGTTCCAGTTCACCGTCATCAATCAATACATCGGCACCAACCGACAAATCGTGTACAAAGCCCGGATAGGTCACAGCAATGCATTCACGAGTAGTTTCCTGTGCAGGATTGCCAACAATACGTACTTTATCTCCTGTTTTAAAATCAATAGGACCTTCTGCGCTTGCAGTAGTACGTACTTCCGGACCTTTTGTATCCATCAGGATAGCGATACGGTTTGATACCGCACGCACGTTACTGATTAATTTTTCGAATCCTTCACGACTGGCATGAGCTGTATTCATACGAACAACATTCATACCGGCATTAAAAAGGTCTCTGATAAAATCTACTTCACAACGTAAGTCCGAAATGGACGCAACGATTTTTGTTTGTTTGAGCATCATATTTTGTTCTTATTCTAAATGTATTATTTCTTTGTATATAAAAGTGCTTCCAAAGCAAGTCTGTACGAATCAAGTCCGAAGCCACATATCACTCCTTTACAAGCACAAGAGATCATAGATTTATGCCGGAACTCTTCCCGGGTATGCACATTCGAGATATGTACTTCAATGACAGGAGTTGTTACAGCACGGATAGCATCTTGCAAAGCTATAGAAGTGTGCGTATAAGCTCCTGCATTCAGCACAATTCCATCACAAGAAAACCCTATTTCATGGATTTTATTAATCAATTCCCCCTCTATATTCGACTGATAGTATTCTATCTGTACATCGGGATACTGTGCTTTCAGCGTCACCAAATAATCTTCAAAAGAAACAGCACCGTAAATTGAAGGTTCTCGTTTCCCCAATAAATTGATATTGGGACCATTGATTATTTGTATTCTCATACCTATTCAAACTAAAACTTTTTAATACCTTTGTTGAGAAATTTGGCACAAAGATACGAAAAAGAAATGAAAACTTATGTGAAAAGAGAGAAGATAATAATAAAGTATAAGCAATATCTGAAATTAGAAAAATCTCTCTCTGAAAATACAGTACAGGCTTACCTCACAGATTTGGATAAATTATTCGCATACCTGACATTAGAGAATATCGATTATACCCAAGTTACCCTACAAGACCTGGAAACATTTTCCGCCGGACTTCATGATATCGGAATTCACCCGCGGTCACAGGCGCGCATACTTTCCGGCATACGTTCTTTTTACCATTTTCTGGTACTGGATGACTATATCCAGCAAGATCCTACAGAACTACTGGAATCTCCTCAAATCGGAAAACATCTTCCCGATGTCCTAAGCGTAGAAGAGATCGATGCCCTCATCGGAAGTATAGACCGAAGTACCCGTGAAGGACAGCGAAATTGTGCGATTCTAGAAACCTTATACAGCTGCGGGCTCCGAGTTTCTGAGTTATGCAACCTGAAAATATCCGATCTGTATTTTGACGAAGGCTTTATAAAAGTCGAAGGGAAAGGGAGCAAACAACGCCTTGTACCTATATCTCCTCGTGCCATCAATGAAATCCGGAACTATTTTATCGAACGGAACCAGGGACTCATCAAACCGGAATATGAAGACTTTGTATTTATCAGCCGTTTCGGAAAAAACATTTCCCGTATTATGGTATTCCATATTATAAAGGAATTAGCCAGCCTGATCGGATTAAAAAAGAAAATAAGCCCACATACACTCCGACATTCCTTTGCTACTCATTTATTAGAAGGTGGAGCGAACTTACGTGCAATACAATGCATGTTAGGACATGAGAGCATCGGAACAACTGAAATTTATACACACATAGACAAGAACAGATTACGACAAGAAATCATCGGGCATCATCCTAGAAACATTAAGCATCAAGGTGCAGAGAAAGAGAAAATGACTTAATTTAATCTTTTTTTTAATATCTCTTTAAAAAAAAGGAGGTTAAAACATCCACACCTAATAGAGTTTTTCTTATCTTTGCCCCCAAAAGAATAAAAAAACAGCTAGATTATATTTTTATAACAAACCTAATATTTAAAAAATCATGATTAAGAAGTTGTATTTGCCTTTAGTGGCATTGTTAGTCCTTGCTTTCTCTTCATGTAGCAAGATGGGCGAATTATCCGCTGACTACTTCACAACAAATCCAGAAGTGTTAGAAGCTGTCGGAGGTAAAGTTCCTGTTACTATCACAGGTAAGTTCCCCGAAAAGTACTTCAAAAAGAACGCTATCGTTGAAGTAACTCCAGTATTGAGATGGGATGGCGGTGAAGCTAAAGGCCAGCCAGCTACATTCCAGGGTGAAAAAGTACAAGGTAACGACCAGACAATCTCTTACAAGACTGGTGGTACTTATACAATGAAAGCCTCTTTCGACTATGTTCCTGAAATGGCTAAATCTGAATTGTATCTTGATTTCAAGATCAAAAAAGGTAAAAAAGAATACACTATTCCTTCTGTAAAGATTGCTGATGGTGTTATCGCTACTTCAGAACTTCCTACTGTAAACTCTGCTAACGCAGCTTTGGCTCCAGACGCATTCCAGCGTATCATCAAACAAGCTAAAGAAGCACAGATCATGTTCTTGATCCAGCAGGCTAACCTTCGCGCAAACGAATTGAAGTCTGAAGGTTTGAAAGACTTCAACAAGCAGGTTGTAACAGTTGCAGGCGATACTAAGAACTATAAGTTGAACAACATCGAAGTTTCTGCTTATGCTTCTCCTGATGGTGGTGTTAAATTGAATACTACTTTGGCTGAAAATCGTCAGAACAACACTGAAAAGTATTTGAACAAAGAATTGAAGAAAGGTAAAATTGAAACTACAGTAGACACTAAGTATACTGCTCAGGACTGGGATGGTTTCCAGGAATTGGTTTCTAAATCAAACATCCAGGATAAAGACCTGATTTTGCGTGTTCTTTCTATGTATAACGATCCAGAACAGCGTGAAACTGAAATCAAGAACATTTCTTCAGTTTACAAAACTTTGGCTGACGAAATCCTTCCTCAGTTGCGTCGTGCTCGCTTGACTGCAAACTATGACGTTATCGGTCGTAGCGATGAAGAAATCAACGAAGCATTCGATACTGATGCTAAGGTATTAAGCGCAAACGAATTGCTGTACGCTGCTACTCTGACAAACGACAAAGCTCGTCAGGAAGCTATCTACAAGAAAACTACAGAATTGTATCCTAACGATTTCCGTGCATACAACAACTTGGGTATGATGGCTTATGCTAACGGTGACTTCACTACAGCTGAAAACTACTTCAAACAAGCTGCTAGCAAAGACGCTAACGCTCCTGAAGTTAACACTAACCTTGGTTACATCGAATTGGTTAAGGGTAATGTAGCTAACGCTGAAACTTACTTAAGCAAATCAACTGGTGCTAACACAGCTAATGAAGCTCTGGGTAACTTGTATATCAAACAAGGTCAGTACGATCGCGCTGTACAGGCATTCGGTGATACTAAGACTAACTCAGCTGCTTTGGCTCAGATTCTGGCTAAAGACTACAACAAAGCTAAAAATACTTTGAATGCAGTTAAGAATCCTGATGCTTACACTGACTACTTGATGGCTATCGTAGGTGCAAGAACAAACAACGCTGATTTGGTTAAGACTAGCATGGCTAAAGTTGCTCAGAAAGATGCAACTCTGGCTGCAAAAGCTCAGATCGACCGCGAATTTGCTAAATATGCAAACGAAATCAAGTAATTGATTTTATCATATCTTTTGGAAAACCGGAATACATTCCCTTGTATTCCGGTTTTTTTATTACAAATAATTTAGTACTTTCGCAGAAAATAAATATGGAAACATGAGAAAAATAGTATTCTTCCTGACGATTGCAATCTGCTTGGCTTCATGTAAAAAGAAACCAGAGTTTGTTTTACAAGGCGAACTGCAAAATTGTAGTTCCGACGAAATTCTGGTTGTTTATGACGATCCTGTTTCCAAGCTTGATACTATTATTCTCAAGGACGGAAAGTTTACATATACTTTTTCACCCGATACATTAACATTATTCCGGCTAGTTTCGCCCGATATGTTAAAAACGATACCTGTATTTGCAGATAAGACACTGCATATGACTCTTAAGGGAAGTTTTGAAAATCCGGTTATCAGCGGTGACGGAGAGAATGGGGTATATGGAAAATTTCTGGAAAGTATGCAAAACCTAAAAGACAGTGCGGCTATCACTCAAAAAGCAGAAGAGTTTATTGTACAACATCCGCACTCATTTGTATCAGCCTATCTCATCAACGATTATTTCGTACAAGTACCTCAGCCTGACATTGAAAAGACCAGAAGTCTGATAGAGCCACTTGGAGGAAACATAAAAGACAGCCGCATATTAAGTATGGCTTTAAAGTCAATACCTCCTAAAGACAAAACAGAGAGAAATGAAAAATACCTCACATATTTTTCATGCAAAAACCGTAGTGGCAAATATGTGACATGGAGTAGTTCAGAGAATAATTACACACTTTTGAACTTTTGGGCCAGTTGGGATAAAGCAAGTGTATCCGTACGTGATTCACTAGCCAAAATGGTAAAGGAATTTCCGGAAAAGAAATTCAGAGTGCTCAACATCTCACTCGACTACGAAAAAAAGAAATGGCTTGAAGCTTGTAAAGAAGACAGCAAACAATGGGTTGAAGTCTGCGACTACAAAGGCTGGAGCAATCAGGTTGTCAAACAGAATAACATACATAAACTGCCTGCAAATATTTTAATAGACCGCAACCGAAAAGTCCTTGGTAAAGACTTAACGGAAAAAGATCTGTATACGACAGTAGAGCAGCTTATCAAAAAAGAGGAAAAGAAATAAAATAATCTCTTCATGTTAACCAAATTATTCGGAGCAGCGGTACAAGGTATCGACGCAACAATTGTGACCATTGAAGTCAACAGTTCACGCGGTATTAAATTTTTTCTAGTCGGTTTACCCGATTCTGCCGTAAAAGAGAGTCATGAACGCATCATGTCTGCACTGCAAGTCAACGGTTATAAATTTCCCACCTGCCAGATTGTTGTAAACATGGCACCTGCTGATATCCGAAAGGAAGGATCATCATACGATCTTCCCCTGGCTATCGGTATACTTGCTGCTACAGGAACTGTGTCATCCGACAAACTGAACCGTTACCTAATTATCGGAGAGCTAGGATTAGACGGTAATTTGCAGCCTATCAAAGGAGCACTTCCTATTGCTATATGCGCCCGTGAACAAGGACTGGAAGGATTAATTCTTCCCAAGCAGAATGCCCGAGAAGCTGCTGTTGTCAACAACCTGAAAGTATTTGGAGTAGAAAACATTACTGAGGTAATTGAATTCTTCAACGGGATTCGTACCTTAGAACCAACAATAGTCAATACCCGAGAAGAGTTTTATCGAAGCCAGGATAACTTCCCTTTCGATTTTGCCGACGTAAAAGGACAAGAAAATGTAAAGCGCGCACTTGAAGTTGCAGCAGCAGGCGGACACAACCTCATTATGATAGGCGCACCGGGTAGTGGAAAATCAATGATGGCGAAATGCCTTCCAAGTATTCTTCCCCCTCTGACACTGGCAGAAAGCCTGGAAACAACTAAGATACACTCAGTTGCCGGAAAGCTTGGTAAAGATTCTTCATTGATAGCTGTACGCCCTTTCCGCAGCCCTCATCACACAATCTCACAAGTTGCCATGGTAGGTGGCGGGAGCAGTCCCCAGCCTGGAGAAATCAGCCTTGCCCACAACGGTGTACTCTTTCTTGACGAGCTGCCTGAATTCAACCGGAGCGTACTCGAAGTCCTTCGTCAGCCACTTGAGGACCGTCGGATAACTATTTCACGTTCTAAATATACATTAGAATATCCTGCCAGCTTTACGCTCATAGCCTCCATGAACCCGTGTCCATGCGGCTATTATAATCACCCAACGCGTCACTGCGTATGCAGCCCCGGACAAGTTCAACGTTATCTGAACAAAATATCCGGTCCGCTACTCGACCGTATCGACATACAAATAGAAATAGTCCCTGTCCCTTTCGAAAAACTGTCTGAACAGACTAAAGGTGAGTCGAGTGCAGCTATACGCGAACGAGTTATCCGGGCAAGACAGATACAAGCCAGCCGATTTGCTCATGACGCAGGAGTCCACTGCAACGCACAAATGTCATCACGTCTGTTACACCAATATGCACTTCCAGACGAAAAAGGGCTCTCATTACTTCGCAATGCCATGGAGCGTTTTCATCTTTCAGCACGTGCCTACGACCGTATTCTGAAAGTCTCGAGAACTATCGCCGACCTGGAAAATGCCGAACACATACAGCCTCATCATTTGGCAGAAGCCATCAGTTACCGTAACCTTGACCGCGAGAATTGGGCAGGATAGTTTCTCGGTTACAACCGGCCTTCTCCTGATACATAAGTATCTTCATGAATAGAAAGCCCCCTATCAGGATACAAAAACGGCTAAAGGTTCTGAGACATGACAGTTCAGGAACAAGAATTTTATTCAGTCATCAACAATCAAAAAACATATATAAAATTTTACGTATCTATTCAGCCAATATGAAAAATATCAGTAAAAATGCAATTATCGGGTATCCCGCCGGAATTATCACCGGTATAACCTATGGATTAAATCCGTTGTTCGGAGTTCCTTTAATGAAAGAAGGTGCAGCCATCGAATCTATTCTTTTCTTCCGTTATGCCATTGCCGTATTATTCTTAGGTGGATTTCTCTTATTGAGCAGACAAAGTTTCAAGATTTCATGGAAACAAGCCGGCGTGTTGCTTATACTCGGACTACTTTACACATCAAGTAGTGTATTCTTGTTCGAGGCATACAGCTATATAGCCTCAGGACTTGCAACAACTATTATATTTCTCTATCCGGTTCTTGTAGCTATCATCATGGTCTTTTTGCGGGTTGTTCCCTCCTGGCCGGTCTGGCTTTCCATCATTCTCACCTTTGTAGGGGTAGTGATCATGACACAGAGCGATTCTACACAGACCATCAATCCGATAGGAGTCATCCTTTCGTTAGGTTCGGCTTTAGTCTATGCACTATTTATAGTCATCATCAACCGAAGCAAAATTATCAGCAATATATCAAACAGCCTGCTTACATTCTATGCACTGACAGTAGGTGCAATTATCTTCTTAGGGAAAATTACATTATCCGACATTCATATAACAACCGGACTTACAGGAAACATGGTCTGGTTGAACCTTGTCGGTCTTGCGATTCTTCCGACTGTCGTATCAACCGCTACATTGGCTATTGCGACACGAAACATCGGAGCCACCAAAGCATCCGTCCTTGGGGTATTCGAACCCGTTACAGCTATTCTCATTGGAACTGTTGTCTTTGGAGAAGCTCTCACAACCAATATCATTGTCGGAATTTTACTTTCCATAGCAGCCATAACCTTTATGATTGCCAAAACAAAAAGATAGGATCCGGCCTTTAACAGCCTGAAAATATTGTATTTATCAATAAAAGTTTCTTTTTACCCTTCACGGCTTCCACCGGGTTACTGGCATCAAGAACCGGTGAAAGCCGTGAAAGGCAAAAAACAACACATTCCTTTTCCAAAAATATCAGCATCTTTTCACAAATTCATCGAGATATTTTTTTAAAATTCGTACAAAAAATACAGGAAACATGCTGATGTTTTTAAACTCCTATTAACCAACTATTTAAGATACTCACTAGGAGGTATTCCGAACTGCTGTTTAAAGCTCTTCGAGAAATGAGACAATGTATTGAAACCTGTCATATCAGCTATTTCAGAGATTGTATATTTACCCTCCTTCAAAAGTTCTACCGCACGATTTAATTTATACGTTTTGAAAAAGACACTCGGATTCTCTCCTGTCAGTCCTTTTACCTTATAATAAAATTTAGTTCGTGATATTTTCAGAAGCTGAGTCATTCTTGTTACATCCAGCTCAGGATTAGAAAGTTCACTCTCCATCAGATGATATAATTCCGTCATAAACATATTATCCTGCGGTGAAAGCACATTCTCGTCCATCTTGTCTGTCTGGGTAGAACGGCTAAGCAAACTACGTGTCTTTTCCCGGTTATTGAGCAATGACTTGATAAGAGCCATCAGATAATGCGGTTCAAAAGGTTTTGTCACATAAGCATCAACTCCTACATTCAACCCTTCCACCTGATTTTCTATGGTTGTCTTTGCCGTAACCAGAATGACCGGAATATGACAAAGCTGTAAACTCTCCTTTATCTCGCGGCAAAGCCAATAACCATCCTTTCCCGGCATGACCACATCACTCAGAATCAGATCGGGAACACTCTCTGTAATAGCTTCGAGTGCACTCTCTGCATTAAAACGGCAAACGACCTGATAATCGGAGCCAAGCAGCAGCTCCAGATAATAAGCAACTTCAGAATCATCATCAACAACCATGATTGTTTTTTTCTCCTTGTCAAGATCCGGATCAGGTTTTACAGGAAGCGGATTTTCCTCAAGCGGGAAAGCTTCCAGCTGATTGACTTGTTCATGCGACCGCTCTGCTTCCGAATAAGCCGACTGACCAACAGGTACAATAAGTGTAAACATTACTTTATTGTCGTCTTTCAGATTAGAGGCAGTCAAGCTCCCATGATGAAGTCGGGCAAGACTGCGGGCATAATAAAGTCCAATACCCGTTCCCCAGTTATATATTCCTCCATGCTCATCCGAAATCTGATAATAACGTTCGAAGATCTTTTCCAGTTTATCATCCGGTATCTGTCCGGTATTAATAACTTCTATCTTTACAGCTTGTACAGCATCCTCCCCCGATACAATATCAAAATTCACATTGATACGTCCACCAGCGGGAGTATATTTCAAGGCATTCGACATCAGGTTAGTAAATATCTTATCTATTTTATCTTCATCTATCCAGGCAATGAAACTTCCTTCCAAGCCGTTGGTTATCATTGTAATCGACTTACTTTCAGCATTAACACGGAATATATCTGTCAACTCTTTCAGAAACACAACAATCTCAGTAGGACGTACCTTGAGTTTCAACGTATCATTTTCCAGTTTATTAAAATCAAGCATTTGGTTTACCAGCCTCAGCATACGGTTTACACTACGCTGTACGATACGAAGCAGATTTTTATTCTCACCGGTTATATCCGAACTGCTATACAATAAAGAAATCGGACCGGAGATCATTGTCAGAGGTGTACGGAATTCATGAGAAATATTGGCAAAGAAACTCATATTCATCTTATTGATAAACTGCTCTTGCGCCTTTGCCTGTTCTGCACGAAGCACAGCCTGCTTCTCCGCGCGTATACGCCACATGGCTCTTATAAAGAAGGCCAAGATAGTAATCCCCGCTATCAGATAAAAAGTATATGCCCACCATGTAGCCCACGGAGCAGGATGTACAATAACCCGAATAGCATTTTCTCCTACGATAGTACTCTGATCATTTTGAGTAATCCGAACCCTAAAAGTATAAGTTCCAGCAGGAAGATTTGCATAATAGGCTTCTTTATTGTTATGAGCGTTAATCCAATATTGGTCGAATCCATCCAATTTATAATAATGGTGCAGACGTTCACTTTCACTATAGTCGAGTGCGGCAAAAGAGATACTGAAACCATTTTGATCGTACTTCAAATTAATATCCGGATTATAAGATAAATGACGATCTATACAGGCTCCTTTTCCCGGACGGACCAACGTATTATGTATTTTAATATCTTCAAACAGCAGAGGTATATCATGTCTGACCTGCATGTTAGTTGGCTGGAATATTGTCACCCCATGTGTACCGCCAAAAACAAGTGTACCATCATCCAGACAGCATGAAGCTCTGTCATAAAACTGATTGCCACCTAACCCGTCGGCTTCATAATAATTTATCCATTTATCAGTTTGAGGAATATATTTGCTTAAGCCGTACAATGTACTTATCCATAAATTTCCTTGTCTATCTTCCTCGATACTGGATATATCTGTACAAGTTGTCCCCGGGAACGGAGTAACTTTTCCTGATTCAGGCGAATAACACATCAGTCCGTTACTTATGGTTCCTATCCATATATTACCAGAACTGTCTTTATACAAATCGGTCGGAATAAAAACAGAACGCTGGATACAACGTTCAAAGTCTTGTATATTTACTTTAGGCTCAGATATTGTTCCATCTGCAGATACCAGTTTTAAAGGCTGGTAAAATGCTGAAGCAAGAATAGTTCCATTACCTATAGGTAAAAGCCCTGGAATAAATGTATAGCCGCTGAAAACCGGGAAACGAGAAAACGCTTTATCTCCTTTACGCAATACATATAGGAAACTACTCGCTGTGCCAATCCACAGATTCTGTTTATCATCTTCCACTATAGACATGGGAACATTCACCATATATCGCTGCTCTACCCGAAAACGTCCTTCTTCATACTTACATTTCAATACTTCATTGGATGTAGCTGTCATCCAGACAGTTCCATCTATATCGCTGACATACAACTGATTGACATAAGCAGTATTCCCTTCACCTCTGCCAAAGAGCTCATTACGGTCTATCTTTTCCAACTGCTGATTGCCAAACCGATAGACAAATACCCCATCCATCAGTGTTGCAATCCATAAGTTCTGATGTTTATCTGCCGACAAAGAAATAACAGACTTATCCTTAAAATAAGAACTCAAGTAGTTATTATTGTTAAACAGTTTCTTATAACGATAATGTACTGCATACCCCTGATCTACTGAACCAATCCATAAATTGCCTTGTGAATCATTAAACATACGGCTAATCTTAAAATTCGGGACTTCAAAAGGAAAACCATTCTCACCCTGATGAATGAGTGTCTTCGATGTTTTGTCGTAATAAAACACTCCCCTTCCCTGCGTACACAGCAAGACACCGTTTTCATAAGGATAAATATACTCAACAGGAACATGTGACAAGACCGGATGAGAAGCTATCGCCTCGGGCAATGACAAATACTTGCGCTGCCTTACATCGAATATAGATACCGACTGATTGCCTGCCATCCAGAGTTCTCCATTTTTCAGTAAATAAGAAGCACGACAATACTCTTCTCGTTTCATCGAGAATGTTCTTTTATAATTGGACAAAGAATAGCACCGCATATCCTTGGAAGTTATTACCCAGCAATTATCTTGTGCATCGACAAAGCTGTTGATAATAAACATAGATGATGTATCAAAATCATAAATAGCCGGTTCAAAACACTCTTCCGATGAATTATACAGACAAATACCTGTCAGTGTAGTAAGCAAAATATCACCTTTGGAAGATTCAGACAAACGCAATCCGTTTCTGTTATTTCCACTCAAGCGGATATTCTTAAAATTATCCTTATCGGTATACTGGCACACACCGTTTACTGTCGATATCCACAAGCGCTTTTTTGAATCAAGAAAAATATCCTGAATATGATTGTCGGGAATATCAAGAGAGTCATCCGTACAAAAATACTGATGATATTCATTTACGCTGAATTTATTCAACCCACGGAAAGTACCTATCCATATATGTCCCTTCCCGTCTTCACCGAATGCCGTAATCTGTTGATTGGATATACCATTGGTGACAAGAGGACTTTGTCTTTCTACTTCTGAAGCCAAATCTTTCCCACTGCGAGTGCATGAGAACAATAAAAAAATAAAAAACAAAAGACTTAATGTTTTCATTTTAAGTATCGCTAGTTAACAAAATTACAGACACAAATATAAGCAAAAAACAAGGCATAAAGTACCCCAAAAGCACATTTTGAACAAATGAACAAACATTTAAACAAATAAGACAGGAGGATTGAACGCTGCAACAAACATTAAAAATAAATAAAATAACTGTAGAGAAAGGAACATCGTAATATTGCAATCGGAAAACCTAAAACAATAAATTTATGATAAAACACAAATTCTCTACCTTAATCTTCATTTCACTGCTTGCATTATATACAGGAAATGCAAGTGCTGCCGGCAAGTACAATGAGCCATGCGATGAAATTTCCGCATCATCGAATATTGCCGTCACACAAACCCAATATGGTAAAGTGGGTGGTTATCTTGAAAATAATGTATTTACCTTTAAAGGTATTCCTTACGCCAAAGCTGAAAGATTTATGCCTCCTACAGCACCAGACCAATGGAAAGGCATCCGTAGTTCACGGGCATACGGACCTACTTGTCCACAAGCAGAACGTATGGGATGGCAATCAGACGAACAAGCTTTCGCATTCAACTGGGATGACGGTTTTCCAGGTGAAGATTGTCTGCGTGTAAACATTTGGACTCAAGGATTAAAAGACGGGAAAAAGCGCCCTGTAATGGTATGGCTGCACGGCGGAGGCTACGCTGCCGGTTCAGGTCAGGAACTACCTTCATATGACGGTGCTGCTCTGTCAAGAAAAGGAGATGTGGTAGTAGTAACCTTAAACCACAGATTAAACGTACTTGGTTTTCTCGATTTATCAGCTTACGGAGGTAAGTATGCCCAAAGTGTAAACGTAGGTTTGCTGGATTTGGTAGCTGCACTTCGCTGGGTAAACGAAAATATTGAAAACTTTGGAGGTGACCCATCAAATGTCACCATATTCGGACAGTCAGGTGGCGGAGGAAAAGTATCTACACTACTCGCTACTCCCTCTGCAAAAGGTCTTTTCCAAAAAGCCATCGTACAAAGTGGTTCCATGCAGCGGACAATGGAAAGCAAATACTCCCAAAGGATAGCTGCGGCTACATTAGAAGAACTGGGTATCAAAGCTGAAGAGATTGATAAACTTCAGACCATACCTTATAAAACATTACTGGCTGCAGGCGAAAAAGCAATAGCCAATGTCCGCAAAGAAGCCGAAAAAGAAGGCATCCATTCTTTTATATTCGGATGGGGACCTACCGTTGACGGAAACATCCTCCCCCAACAGCCCGAAAAGCAAGCCGAATTATCAAAAGATATTCCAATGATGATCGGTACAACCTTACATGAGTTCTGTATCAGTACATATGTTCCCGAACTGAGAAATGCAACTCTCGATCAGGCAAAAGAAATGCTGAAAGCTAAATATGGAGAGAAGACCGATAACTATATCGAAATATTCAAAAAAGTATATCCGGCTGCAACTCCTCAAGACATGATTGATTTTGACGTAACATTCCGTCCAGCAGCAATCGAACAAGGAAACTGGAAAGCTGCCCAGCACGCCGCTCCTGTTTACATGTATCAGTTTGCATGGGAATCACCCGTAATGGATGGAATTCTCCGTTCTACTCATTGCATGGAAATAGCTTTTGTTTTCGACAACATCGCTCGATGCGCCTCAATGACAGGTGGAGGTAAAGATGCACAAGCACTGGCAGACAAAATGAGCAGTGCATGGATACAGTTTGCACGTACAGGAAATCCTAATGTAGAAGGTCTTCCAACATGGGAACCGTATACAGTAGAGAAAGGTGCAACAATGATTTTCAACAACCAAAGCGAGATCAAATACAATCAAGAAAAAGAACTGATGCAGTTCATTTCAAAGTTTCCAATGAGAGGATTCTAATTACTAACCCTAATTCTTAACTATATGGAAAAGACAAATGACAAACAATGGACCAGAGCGATTGCCTTTATTGTTCTGGTTATGTGGATGGGACTATCATCTGCATTGGCGCAAAGTATTACCGTAAAAGGTCAGGTTCTGGATGCAAAGAGCAAAGAACCTTTAATCGGTGTAAGTGTGCTTGAAAAAGGTACGACCAACGGTACAATTACTGACTTCGACGGAAATTATGTATTGAACGTTGCAAAAGGACGTATCCTTGTATTCTCTTATGTAGGTTATACCACTCAGGAAATCGCAGTCAACCAACCTTCTTTAACCGTTTCGCTGAAAGAAGATACGCAAACCCTGAACGAGGTTGTAGTTGTAGGATATGGTGTTCAGAAAAAGAGTTCTGTTACTGGTTCTATCTCACAGGTAAAAGCTGAAGATATGGAAAACCGTTCGGTTACTACCGTACAGTCCGCTTTACAAGGTAAGACTTCGGGTGTACAGGTCATTTCTTCATCTGCAGCTCCGGGAGAAGCTCCTACTATCCGTGTACGTGGTTTTTCTTCTAACGTAGCTTCAGACCCTCTTTATGTAGTAGATGGTGTACGCCTTTCTGATATTTCAGGTATCGATCCTAACGATATCGCTTCTATAGAAGTATTGAAGGACGCAGCTTCAGCTGCCATCTATGGTGCAGAAGCTGGTAACGGTGTTATTCTGATTAGTACCAAAAAGGGCAAAACCGGACAAGGAAAAGTCGTTTACGACTTCCAGTACTCCATTCAGTCACTTGGCAAAATGCCGAAGCTGATGAATGCAGAGGAATATGCTACATACATGGTAGAAGGTGGCGTATTCGAACAGTCAAAGATTAACAATAACTGGGATGGTGTTACAGATACAAACTGGGCTGACGTAGTCTTTGGAAACGGACAGATGCAGAAACATAACGTGTCATTCTCTAATGGAAATGAAAAAGGGAACTATTATCTTTCTTTATCATATCTGGACAACAATGGTATTGTCAGAGGAGATGCAGACTTCTACAAACGTCTGACAGGTTCTGTCAACGCAGATTATCAGATTAAAGACTGGTTAAAAGTAGGAACAACCAACCAGATTGAAAAATACAATTACCGCAAACTGTCAGGAAACAACGCTTACGGTAGTTTCTTCCAGGCCGTTATGGAACTTGATCCACTCACTCCAAGTACATATAGTCCGGATAATTTACCAGCTAATATGCAGGCAGCACTCGATAATGGCAAAACTCTGCTGACTGACGAAAATGGAAATTACTATGCAGTTTCCAACTTTGTAGAATCGGAGAACTATCATCCGATGATTATGCGCGACAATACTGTACCTAAAAACAGTGGATTCAATGTAAACGGTTCTGTATACGGAGAACTGAAACCATTCGACGGATTCGTATTTACCTCACGTTTCGGCTACCGCTTGTCTGGTACTCGTTCTTCAACAGTCAACCTGCCATTTTACGGCAACTCTGTTCAGAACAATGATTATATGTCTATCAGCGGTACATCAAGCACTTCTATCTATTGGCAGTGGGAAAACTTCGCCAACTACATCAAGACTTTCAATAAACATACCATCAACGCCATGTTGGGTATGTCTTACCAGGAATCTACATACGATTATATTACCAGTGGATTCAGCGCAAACGGAGCAGATGCCATCACCAACAGAGATCCGTCATTCTGGTATCTGAATTATGGAGACCCTTCAGCAAGTAAATCAATACAAGGTGAAAAGACCCGTACAGCCAAATATTCATATTTCGGACGTGTAGGATATGACTTTGCCGGAAAATATATGTTGCAAGCTTCACTTCGTGCCGATGCAGCCGATTTGTCTTATCTCCCTTTGGAAAAACGCTGGGGATACTTCCCTGCCGTATCTGCCGGATGGACTATCTCTGAAGAAAACTTCTTCACTCCGTTGAGAGATGTAGTATCAAGCCTGAAACTACGTGCCAGCTGGGGACAGAATGGTAGCCTTGCTGCATTAGCAAGCAACCTTTACGGTTACGGAACTACCATGGTAACAGCCGGATATTATCCGTTCGTTCCTGGTAATAACTATACAACAGGTATTCGTCCGAATAGTTTGGGTAATGATGAATTGAAATGGGAAACTTCTGAACAAATTAACGTCGGTCTGGATGCTCGTTTATTCAACGACCGCCTGACTCTTTCTATGGACTGGTTTAACAAGAAGACTAAAGATTTGCTTATCACTGGTACAACTCCTTCACTCATTATTGGCGGAACAACTTCACCGATCAATGCCGGTAATGTAAGCAACAAAGGTTTTGAATTTGAAATAGGATGGAGAGATAACATCGGTGATTTCAATTATAGCATCAAAGGAAATCTGGCAACCTTGAAGAACAAAGTTACTTATCTGGATCCGTCACTCACCAGAGCTAACGGAACAACATTCCATACAAATACAATTACCTATTTCGAAGAAGGATATCCGGTTTACTACTTCCGTGGATATCGCTGCGAAGGCATCAACCCAGAAGATGGAGAACCGATTTTCGCTGATTTGGATAACAATGGCATCATAAACGAAGATGACAAGACTTACATCGGCGATGCTATTCCTGATTTCACATATGGCTTGACACTGACAGCAGCATGGAAAGGACTTGACCTGACAATCTTTGGTTCAGGAAGTTACGGAAATGACGTATTCAGCTGTATCAACCGTCCAGACCATGCTTCTGCCAACAAACTGAGTGAAGTATTCTATAAAGACCGTTGGACTCCTGAACATACCAATGCTACTGCTCCAAGAGCTAACGCTTTGAGCCTGGACAAATATACCGTATCTGATGCCATGGTATTCGACGGTTCATATTTCAAAATCAAACAGATTCAGCTGGGGTATTCATTACCGAAACAATGGATAAATAAGGTATTCATCAATAACCTGCGTCTGTATGTATCACTGGAAGATTTCTTTACTTTCACCAGTTATCCAGGCTTCGATCCTGAAGCATCAGCAAACGCTACAAGCGGTATGGGTATTGATATGGGTACATATCCAAGCGCAAAGAAAGTTATGTTAGGCTTTAATGTTGAATTTTAATCGAATAATATTATGAAAAAGAAACTATATATAGCACTTGCTGCAGGAATGTTTTGCATGACATTGGCAACCGGATGCGAAGACAGACTCAATATTGCAAAACATGGAGATGTGGGAAGCCAGGAAACATATTACCAGACAGACGATGAAGCCGAAGCTGCCGCAGCTGCCTTATACTTATCTGTCAGATCACAACATTACAACTGGTTCTTTGTCAAGAATCTGTTATCAGATGATATGTATACTGGCGGAGGTGCACGAGGTGACAATGGAGAAATGGAACGTCTGAACGAAATGACATTTGGTTCAGATCATGGCATGATTACCAGTCTGTATTCCGGACTATACAATATCGTATATAATGCCAACCTGATAATAGAAAAAGTAGCACCCGATAGTGAAGTAAAACGCAGAGCCATTGCCGAAGCTAAATTCTTCCGCGCCTTCTCATACTTCGAACTGGTTACCCTCTGGGGAAATGTACCTAAGGTAGACCATCTGCTTGCTCCAGATGAATATAGAAAAGGGAATACACCCGCAGAAGAATTGTGGGCTTTCATCGAATCAGACTTGAATGCAGCAGTAGGAGATCCTGACGGAGCAAGCGACCTGCCTTCTAAAGAAAACATAGACGATGATGTAACCAATATCAGAGTGACAAAGGAAGCTGCCATGGCTTATCTGGGTAAAGCTTATCTGTTCCAGGGAAAATATAATGAAGCTGCCAGCATATTGGACAAAGTTATCAGTTCAAACAAATATGGACTGTATCAAGGAGGATATGGCAATCTGGCACACGTAAAAGCAAATAATTGCAGAGAATCTATTCTGGAAGCACAAATGCGTAATGACCCGGAACAGATGTGGAACCAGTTTACTCAGCTATACTGTATGCTGGGATGGCGTTCCTCAATGCTCAATTTTGACCAGTCGGCCTCAGCCTTTTCACAAGGTTGCTACGGTTTCGGTAACCCTACAAAATCACTGTATGATGCATTTGTAGCTGAAGAAACTGCCGATGGTTACCGCTTGAACCAGACTATCATTACCTATAAACAATTGGAAAGTTTAGGAATCTCATTAAGAGACGGTAACATCATGGTAGGTAACGAAGGCTATTTTTCATGGAAATACCGCGCTCTGAAAGAAGATTGCATGTACGATAATCCGGGACTTCAGTTCTATCAATACATCAATTTGCGCTTCATGCGCTATGCAGAAGTCTTACTGATGGCAGCCGAAGCTCATGTACAGGCAGGAAGCGGACAGGACAAGGCTCTGAACTATATCAATGAAATCAGACAACGTGCACAGCTGGCTCCTTTGTCGACAGTTACCTTAGATGACATCAAGACAGAAAAGCGTCTGGAATTATGTATGGAAGGTGTCCGTTACCAAGATCTTATACGCTGGGGAGATGCCGAAGAAGTATTGAAAGAGCAAGGACACTATGTTCCTTCATTGGTTATGGACAAAAAAGTATCCGAAGAACCGACTGTAAAGAAAGAAGGCTTTGTCAATCAGCAAGGCTATGGATTTAAGAAAAACAAGAGTGAATTATTACCTATTCCTGAAAAAGAAATGTCATTGAATCCTAACATGACACAAAACCCAGGCTGGTAAAAAAGAATATAATCAATTAAAAATATTATAGTTATGAAAAAAATAGTATTATATGTAGGTGCATTTTTATTCAGTATCGCTGGATATGCACAACAAGCTTTATGGGGTGGGGGCGATATCGTTTCCCCCCAGATAAACAAAGATAATTCAGTAACATTCCGCATTCTTGCTCCTAAAGCATCTAAAGTAGAGATTGAAGGGGACTTTCTACCTGCGCAAAAAATCAAGACTCCTTTTGGAGAAGTAGAAGCTCCGGGAAGAGTTCAGCTGAAAGAAGGTAAGAATGGGGTTTGGGAATATACATCGTCTATTCTTCCAAGCGAAATGTATAACTATTCGGTATATGTCAACGATTTTAAAACAACCGATCCGAGCAACGTATACCAGAATCGCGATATTGCTACCATTACCAATTACTTCCTGATAGGAAACGGACAAGCTGATTTATACATGGTACAGGATGCACCTCATGGAACTGTATCGAAAGTATGGTATAACTGCCCTACACTGGGTATGGAGCGTCGTCTGACAGTCTATACTCCTGCCGGTTATGAAAGCAGCAACAAGAAATATCCAGTCTTATACTTATTGCATGGAGCCGGAGGAGATGAAAATGCCTGGGTAGAACAAGGACGTGCAGCACAAATCATGGATAATCTGATTGCTCAAGGTAAAGCCGAACCAATGATTGTAGTTATGCCTAACGGAAACGGTGCACAACAAGCAGCTCCGGGTGAAGCTCCCAACAGCATGGTTAAACCTCAGTTCATGAATCCTAAAACAATGGACGGAGAAATAGAGAAAGCTTTTCCTGATATCATAAAGTTTGTCGAAAAAACATATCGGGTAAAAAAAGATAAGAACAACCGTGCTATCTGCGGATTGTCTATGGGAGGATTCCATTCTCTGTATATATCAGCATATTATCCAAACAAGTTTGGTTATGTAGGTCTGTTCTCTGCTGCTACCAGCAAGCAAATCAACAACAAAAATACATCCGATGTATACGAGAACTTAGATCAGAAACTTGCTACCCAGTTCAGTAATCCACCTCGCTTGTATTGGATAGGAATCGGTAAAACAGATTTTCTATACAAGGATAACATTGACTTCCGTAAACAACTTGACGAAAAAGGATATAAATATACTTACGTAGAAACAGATGGAGGACATATCTGGAGAAACTGGCGTATATACCTGACAGAATTTGCTCCTTTGTTATTTAAATAATTAATACAGACATGAAAAAAGAATTAATTATAGGAATGGCCTTTTCGGCAGCAATACTGAGTTCATGCGGTCCTACAACTCCCCAATTAGGAAAATCTCCCATCAATGAAGTCATCAATGCAATGACTCTGGAAGAAAAAGCACATCTGGTAATCGGTACAGGTATGGCAGGATTTTCCGGTGACAGTGCTGTTATCGGAAAAACTAAAAAGTTAGTACCTGGTGCAGCTGGAACAACTTACCCAATCGAACGATTGGGTATTCCGGCTGTCGTACTAGCTGACGGTCCTGCCGGATTGCGCATTGACCCCACTCGTGAAGGAGATTCAGCAACTTACTATTGTACACACTTCCCTATCGGAACATTATTAGCTTCTACCTGGAATCAGGAACTGGTAGAAAACGTTGGTAAAGCCATCGGTAATGAGGTTTTGGAATATGGAGCCGACGTTTTGCTGGCACCGGCACTGAATATTCATCGTAATCCTCTTTGCGGACGTAACTTTGAATATTACTCAGAAGATCCGCTGGTATCTGGAAAAATTGCTGCTGCTTATGTAAGAGGTGTACAGAGCAACGGAGTGGGAACATCCATCAAACACTTTGCAGTAAACAATCAGGAAAGTAATCGTATGGCTGTAGATGCGCATGTATCGCCAAGAGCCTTACGCGAAATCTACCTGAAAGGATTCGAAATTGCAGTAAAAGAATCGAATCCATGGACCGTAATGTCTTCTTACAACTATCTGAACGGAGTCTATACTTCAGAAAATCCAGAGCTGCTTACTACCCTTTTGCGTGATGAATGGGGATTTAAAGGTATGGTTATGACAGACTGGTTTGGAGGTAAGGATGCAGTAGCACAAATGGAAGCTGGAAATGACATGCTGCAACCAGGACTCGACAGACAGTATGAAGCAATAGTCAACGCAGTAAAAGAAGGAAAATTGGATGAGGCAATCTTAAACCGCAATGTAGAACGTATTCTTAACATGATTCTGCAAACTCCTCATTTCAAAAAATACAACTATTCCAACAAACCCGATTTGCAGGCTCATGCCAATGTTACCCGCCAATCGGCTACCGAAGGTATGGTTTTACTGAAAAACGACAATCAGACTTTACCATTGAATTCCAACATTCAGAAAGTTGCATTGTTTGGATGTACTTCGTATAATTTCATTGCAGGAGGAACTGGTTCTGGAAATGTCAACCGTGCCTATACAGTTTCTTTGCTCGATGGATTGAAGAATGCTAATTTCCAGGTAAACGATGAATTGAAAAACATCTACCTGAAATATATTGCAGAAGAAAATGAGCGCAATAAACCTAAAGGAGATAATCCATTAGTAAAATTCTTACCCACTCCATTACCTACTGAAATGGCTCTGTCAGCAGATCAATTAAGTAACTGGGCTGCTCAAACAGATATTGCATTAATCACTTTAGGACGTATGTCGGGAGAATTTGTTGACAGAAAGGTTTCTGATTTCAATCTATCAAAAGAAGAATCTAAATTGATCAACGATGTATGCAGAACCTTCCATGCCGCAGGTAAAAAAGTTGTAGTTATCTTGAATATCGGTGGAGTGATTGAAACCGATTCATGGAAAAATCTGCCGGATGCTATCCTCTGTGCCTGGCAGGCAGGACAAGAAGGTGGTAATAGTGTAGCAGATATCTTGAGCGGAAAGGCTTATCCATCAGGTAAACTAACAATGACTTTCCCTGTTAAATTTGAAGATGCAGCTTCATCTGCCAACTTCCCGACAGAAAGTGCTATGGGCAATCTGAGTAACATGGCCGATCCTAAAGAAAAGAAGTCTGATGTAAAACTGTGGGACTATACAGATTATGAAGAAGATATCTACGTAGGTTACCGTTATTTTGACAGTTTTGAAAAACAGGTTTCTTATCCATTCGGATATGGTTTGTCATACACAACATTTGAATACGGAAATCCAAAAGTGAAAACTGAAAATGGAATCTATACAGTAACCGTAGATGTTAAAAATACAGGCACACAGCCAGGAAAGGAAATCGTAGAACTTTATATTTCTGCACCTAAAGGAGGAGAATTGAATAAACCAGAAAAAGAATTAAAAGCATTTGCCAAGACTAAAGAATTAAATCCTGGCGAAACAACATCCGTTACAATGGAAGTAAAAGCATTCGATCTGGCTTCTTACAACGAGAATTCTTCTGCATGGGTAATAGACGGTGGTAATTATCAATTCTTAATAGGAGCTTCTTCACGTGATATCAAAGCTACATTAGATGTAGCAGTTACTGGTGGAGTTGAAAAGACTAATAATATATTGCATCTGCAAAGTCCTATCAATATACTGAAAAAATAACCCATTCTGATGAACACATGCTTTTCTACAAATAAAAATGCGGATATAGCATGAACCATATCATCTTTGAGTACAGCAACTTAAAGATTGATAACAATAAATTCACAGCTGAACGATATACTGCCTCTGGTAATAAAATAAAAGCTGACAACCACACCAGATAAAAAGCATATCGTTTTCAGCTGTGATTAGATTACTTCTCTCACACCTGATCTACGCCGCTTACATATCAACAAAGTAATATGATGACTAACCTTTAATAATGAAAATCGGATATTGGAAAAGGTAAATTTAAGATTCAGTGTGGTAACAAAACCTTATTATACCCACTGACAAAAACAACGGCTACCCAAATCTGTGTGAAGACTTCAGGTAGCCGTTTTTAACTTATCGTATAGTTTGGACCAATCTACTTCGGTTTACTTTTAGAAAAGCCCGATATATTCATTAACTTTCAGGGCACTATACGAAACAAGATCAAACTCTTATCATAAAATTATATTGTATCAACGTGGAGTACATATTAAATTTTTCACCTTCCCATTGAATCCCATTTGAGTATCTCCTAATTGCTTCAATGGGAATATCAAGGTTTCCTGATACCATATACGGTCTTTTCTCTGATGCTTAACATTGAATACTTCACCTATGCGTCCTTCCAGTCTTTCCAGAAGTTGCCCGTCTACAAACAAAGAAGTGCCTTTTATATCTCCTTCTATCCGTATCTTAGTCCACTTTTCTACTGGCAAACGATAAGCATGAAATACAAATTCATATCCATCACGACGGAAAGCAAACTTGCCTGTATTTTGCCAGTTCGTTATAAATTCCGAATGAGGCCCTTGAACAATATAGCATCAATGTTTGGAATAGAATCCGGATAAATTTCAAACTCCACAGCATAAGGATAACCTATTTCGTCAACAGAAGTAGTCACCACATCTGTTTATACAAATCCAGATGATCCATACCATACTCTTTGTTGTCAGCTGCTAATCGAGGATTATAATGGGTAAAAGCTAAGGAATGAGCTGGTACGTCTATTTCCGGAATCACATTCACTCCATAGGTAGCGGCCATTTTCTGAAAATCCTGAAACTCAGCCTTTGTATAAGATCCATCCTTTGCAGTCAGACCGGGATAACGCTCACTTTCTAACCGGAAGGCTGCATACGTCTTGTCCCAGTCATTTCCGAAAAACTCAACAAAGCCATTGTCATTCAAATGAACTTGTAACTCATTCAGTTTATAGAATGAAAGGATTTTTACATAATCACGCAGGTAATCCATTGTAAAGAACTTACGTGCCACATCAATCATGAATCCTCGGTTCGGATACAATGGAAAATCTGTAGCCTGCCCTCTCATCAGCCCCTCCGGCTGATTATGAATCATCTGCAACAAGGTTCTCGTCCCCCAAAATACACCTTTAGCAGTAGGAGCTTCAATAGTTACTCCATTACGTACATCCATCCGATATCCTTCATCACCTAATGTCTTATCTGGTTTACTTAAAGTCAAAAACACAGCCCCTTTTTCTTGTTTACCAATTACCACACGATAATTCCAGCCAAACATTTCTTTCAGATCTTGCACCAGAATCTCAGCACTTTGCTTTAATGCCCCTTCCTCATCTGAAGATATAATCACTTTGCCCGATTCCGGCAATACCATTTTGCCTTTGGCCGGTTTCCACTGCTGCAATGCAGGAATTACTTGTGGTACGTTTTGAGCTACAACTGTCATCAACCCGCATAACCACATTATACCAAATAAAATCAGATGTTTCATTTTATTAGATTTTAAATTTAAGGTTTTGAAATAAGATATCATTGAAAATCAAAATATAAAGCTTAAAGTATTACTAATAATAAAAGATTTTCACTGTCGTTTCAGCAGTTAAAATTACATAGATTATTGTATAGCAAGTGATTATTAGACAGAATTTGTAGAAATGCATAAAAACATTGTAATAACTTTAGCAGTCGGATACAGATTTCTAGAAAAGTCAAACAACAATCAACGCCGTATGTTCCAAGCCATTCCAAATCTTTTTAAAGAAATTTCGATCTTTCTTATAACGATAAATACGATAACCCAGATAAAAAGAAAAGAGAAAATTCTCTTAGCCATTTTCCATCAATGATAATTCCCAAATAATCCTTATCTTTGCGCATCATAAGTTTGCAACTTAAAATAAACTATATACGTATATGGAAAAAAAATTCAAACGAACAACCGTTACATCAGCTCTACCATATGCTAACGGTCCGGTTCATATCGGACATCTGGCTGGAGTTTATGTACCAGCGGACATCTATGTGCGCTACCTGCGCCTGAAAAAAGAAGATGTTTTATTTATCGGAGGATCGGATGAACACGGAGTACCTATCACTATCCGTGCAAAAAAAGAAGGAGTCACTCCGCAAGATATCGTAGACCGCTACCACACACTGATTCGCGACTCATTCAAAGAGTTCGGAATTTCGTTTGACGTGTATGGACGTACCTCTTCTAAAATTCATCATGATACCGCATCTGACTTCTTCCGTAAGCTGTACGATAAAAATGAATTTATCGAAAAGACTTCCATGCAGTATTACGACGAAGAAGCTCATACATTCCTTGCAGACCGTTATATCACTGGAGAATGCCCGCGCTGTCACGCAGAAGGAGCTTATGGCGACCAATGTGAAAAATGTGGAAGTACACTCTCTCCTACTGAACTGATTAACCCGAAAAGTGCAATCAGCGGAAGTCAGCCTGTAATGAAAGAAACTAAACACTGGTATCTGCCACTCGACAAACACGAAAGTTGGTTGCGCCAGTGGATCCTGGAAGATCATAAAGAATGGCGTCCGAATGTATATGGACAATGTAAGAGCTGGCTGGATATGGGCCTTCAACCACGTGCCGTAAGCCGTGACTTGGACTGGGGTATTCCTGTACCGGTAGAAGGAGCCGACGGTAAAGTGCTTTATGTATGGTTCGATGCTCCCATCGGATATATTTCAAATACCAAAGAATTATTGCCTGACTCATGGGAAAAATGGTGGAAGGATCCGGAAACACGTCTTATCCACTTCATCGGAAAAGATAATATCGTATTCCACTGCATCGTATTCCCGGCTATGCTGAAAGCAGAGGGTAGCTATATCTTGCCTGACAACGTTCCAGCCAATGAATTCCTGAATCTGGAAGGTGACAAGATTTCAACATCACGCAACTGGGCAGTATGGTTGCACGAATATCTGCAAGATTTCCCAGGAAAGCAGGATGTATTGCGTTATGTTCTGACAGCCAATGCTCCAGAAACAAAAGATAACGACTTTACATGGAAAGATTTCCAGGCTCGCAACAATAATGAACTGGTAGCTGTATACGGAAACTTCGTAAACCGTGCGATGGTACTTACTAACAAGTACTTCGATGGTAAAGTTCCTGCTTGTGGTGAATTGAATGATTACGACCGTGATACACTGAAAGAATTTGCTGACGTAAAAGCAGAAGTAGAAAAACTGCTGAATGTCTTTAAGTTCCGTGATGCACAGAAAGAAGCAATGAATCTGGCACGTATCGGAAACAAGTATCTTGCCGATACAGAACCTTGGAAGCTTGCCAAGACAGATATGAACCGTGTTGCTACTATTTTGAACATTTCATTGCAGTTGGTTGCTAACCTGGCAATTGCTTTCGAACCGTTCCTGCCTTTCAGCAGTGAAAAGTTACGTCATATGCTGAATATGGAAAGTTTTGAATGGGAACAACTGGGACGTACCGACTTGTTATCAGAAGGTCATCAGCTCAACAAGCCTGAATTGCTATTCGAAAAAATAGAAGACGAAACAATTCAAGCACAAGTAGACAAATTGCTTGCAACTAAAAAGGCAAACGAAGAAGCTAATTATAAAGCTAATCCAATCAAGCCAACCATTGCATTCGAAGAATTTGAAAAACTTGATATCCGAGTAGGAACTGTATTGGAATGTGAAGTAGTTCCTAAAATGAAGAAACTGCTGAAGTTCAAGATTGCCGACGGTCTGGAGAACCGTACAATCGTGAGCGGCATTGCCCAGCACTACAAACCGGAAGAACTGATAGGTAAGCAAGTCTTATTTATTGCTAACCTTGCTCCACGTCAGTTTAAGAACGGACTGGTCAGTGAAGGTATGATTCTTTCTGCCGAAAACTTCGATGGCTCGCTTGCCGTAACTTCAGTATTGAAAGAAGTAAAACCAGGAAGTGAAGTGAAATAATTCTTCCTTCTGCAATATTAGTAAGCGGAGAATCTCAAATCCTCAAAACTTGAGATTCTTCGCTTTCATTACCACTACACCTATCCACACTAAAACGCTTGTAACACATGCCCGAACAATCACTTAAAGAAAAAACCGCCAAAGGACTTCTGTGGGGTGCGATCAACAACGGAGTTCAGCAAATTCTTGTTCTTGCTTTTGGCATTATTTTAGGGCGATTGCTTTCTCCATCCGAATACGGTATGGTAGGTATGCTTACAATATTTACCCTGATTGGTAACTCGCTACAAGAAAGCGGATTTCGTGCCGCATTGGTTAATCTGAAGGAAATCAGGCATGAGGACTATAACGCTGTATTCTGGTGCAGCACGTTTATCGGAATAGCAGCATACCTGATTTTATTCTTCTGTGCCCCGTTAATAGCTCGTTTTTACGGAGAGCCGGAATTATTGCCATTATCCCGTTATTGCTTTCTCGCCATACCGATAGCCAGCTTAGGAACCGTACAAGGAGCATATCTCTTCCGCAATCTGAAAGTACGACAGCAAGCCATATCAGGAATACTCGCACACATCATATCAGGATGTCTGGGAGTCACATTAGCCTTTTATGGGTTTTCTTATTGGGGTATCGCCACTCAAAGCCTTACTTACCTGATAGTTGTAACTCTCTGCTCCTGGCATTTTTCATCATGGCGTCCAACATTGCATATCGATTTCAGTCCGCTGAAACCTCTTTTTTCATTCAGCAGCAAAATTTTGATAACTAACATTGCCAATCAGATAAACAACAACATCCTATCGGTTGTACTAGGTAAATTCTTTACTTCGCAATCAGTCGGAAACTATAATCAGGCCAATAAATGGAATGCAACAGGGCATCAGTTTATCACAGGCATGCTAAACAGTGTGGCACAACCTATATTAGTAAAGGTGCGCGACGACCAGGAACGAGAATTACGGGTTTTCCGGAAAATACTCCGGTTCGTAGCTTTCATAGCTTTCCCTGCCATGTTTGGCTTATCAACGGTTACACGTGAACTTATTCTTATCACGGTAGGAGAAAAATGGACAGGCAGTATTTCTCTGATGCAACTATTATGCATAGGAGGAGCTTTCATCCCTATCAGCACACTGTTTTCAAATCTTATTATCAGTCAAGGGAAATCAAACATCTATATGTGGAATATCATATCACAAGTAGTTCTACAGCTGATAACAGTACTCTGCATCATCATGATGAAAGGCAGTATACAAACAATGGTGATAGTTTATGTATGTATCAATATCATATGGCTGTTTGTCTGGCGCACCTATGCCCATCGATTCATCGGTCTTAAGTTTCGTATGCTCATGTCCGACTTGCTTCCTTTCATGTTACCAGCTATTATTGCCTGCTGTATTGGAGGAATAGCAGCTTCATTGATTGGAGGACATATCATTGTGACTTTTATCATTAAGATATTAGTAGCTGCAATCTGCTACATGGGAATTATGAAACTAAGCAATGCAGAAATCATGCATGAATGTATCAATTACTTGCTAAAGAAAAAAGTATCATGAAAGGTAAACTGTATATCGTCAGTGCTCCGCGATTTATCTTCGACGGACTCACTCCCGACAGGCAAGAGAGAATCGTATATCTTCCCGACTTTTTAAGTTTCCCGAAAACTCGCTTCAAGCAACTGACAAGAGCATTACTTGTCGGACGTATACACTTGCCTAAGAAAATACTATATACCTGGTTTCAGAAAGAATATCTGGACCAGATGCTTCAGACCAAAGCAGGTGATGCCATTCTGATATATGAGGGATGTAATGTAAATGTATTGAAGGCAATCCGTTCTTTAATACCATCCGGAGTACCATGCCATATTTATTATTGCAATCCGATTCATACTACGTTCAAAAATCCATCAGAAGATTTAAAGAAAATACAGCAACTGGGATATGAACTCAGTACATTCGATCCGAAAGATGCAGAACGGTACAATATCAAATTCGCTAACCAGTATTTCAGATATCCGGCAGAAGATATACCAAAAGAACCAACTTCCGACTGTTTTTTCTGTGGCTTAGCTAAAAACCGCATCCATGAATTACAGGCATTAAAAGAGCTGCTGGAAACAAACGCATTAACATGCAACTTTATTATACCCGAAACAGCTAAAGAAGGAATTTCATATGCAGAATATCTGAAGCAACTGTCGCTATCACGCTGCGTGATAGATATTAACCAATCCAATCAAACAGGTCTGACCCGACGTCCGCTAGAAGCTTTGTTTTATAATAAGAAGCTGATAACAAACAATGCAGATATCCGGCGATACAACTTCTATAATCCAAAAAATATATTTATTTTTGGGATAGACTCAACCGAATTTCTCAAAGAGTTCGTAAAAAGTCCTGTTGACAAAATACCCGAACAGATACGACAGCAATACGATATTAATACATGGATTGACCAATATTTACCTTGAAAGCCATGCATACACCAGTTAACTATATAACAACCTGGTTCTACAAAGAATCGAAAGAAGAAGCCAGTTTCTACCCCCAACTGGGACAGAAAGGAAGTTCCTCACTTGTACACTCCATTTACATGCAGATACAAGTACCTTTCTTCGTAACGTTCAAGCATTATAATCCAGATGCCCAATTTATCTTCTTCACCAATTTAAATCAGAAAGAGTTGCCCGACTATCTCATCCGGCTTTTCCATAAACTGAATGTAGAGGTCGTAACATTACCCTATACATGCAAACCACCTAAAGACTGGTATCCGGCATGGCAGAACCAGTTTTACTTGTACGATATTCTGAAGTACATGGACGGCCGGATGCTAGAAAATGATACATTACTCATCAGTGATGCCGATTGCTTGTGCCGTACACCTTTGAATACGCTCTTCGACGCTGTCCGTAAAGATGGAAGTGCACTTTATGAATTCATTACCGACAGAACATACTCCATCAACGGTATTACACTTCCCCAGATGGAAGAGGTATACCAGTCGTGCTACGGCAAGGAGGCAACAAGCTCTATCACGTATTATGGAGGGGAGTTCGTTGCCTTACGCAAAGATATAATCAGCAAAATAAATATCGCTTATCCTCAACTGTGGGCATTCAATCTGGAATACGGAAAACAACATCCGTTCAAGCTGAATGAAGAAGCCCATATATTGAGTTTACTTGCCGAACATTTGAGCATACGAAACACAACGGCAAACCGATATGTGAAACGTATGTGGACTACTCCTCATTTCAACAACGTGCAACCCGGCGACGAAAACTATCCGGTATGGCATTTGCCATATGAGAAAAAGCGGGGATTATACTACCTGTACAGATTGATAGGAGAAAAGAGTGAAATAACAGATGAAGCCGATTTCTGGGAAAAAGCAGGAAAATATACAGGCATTCCTCATATCAGTCTGAAGAAAAAAGTAAAAGACCGTCTTACCACATTATGGATGAAATTCAAATAATTTATCACGATAAACGACCAGCATGATGAAAATCCTGACAATCATTGTTTCATATAATTTCGAAAAATGGATAGAGCGATGTTTAGGCAGCTTGAAAGCATCATCACATCCTACCGATATTATCGTGATAGACAACTGTTCGAATGACCGGACGGTAGAGATTATTAAAACCCAATATACTTATGTAAGACTGATAGAAAACCATGCCAATTTAGGATTCGGCAAGGCTAATAATATCGGTATGCAGCTTGCATTAAAGGAAGGATATGATGCAGTTTTTCTGCTGAACCAAGACGCATGGATAGGAAGTGATACGCTTGCGACACTGGCAGAACAGTCTGTAAAGCATCCTGAGTTTGGCATTCTTTCTCCCGTACATTTAAACGGAAGCGGAGAAGAACTCGACAAAGGGTTTGCTTCATACGCTCAGCTCGCAAGCATCAATAACATTCCCCACAGACATGAGCCCATATCATGCCCGTTCATCAATGCTGCTTTTTGGTTTATTCCAGTCAGCACTTTACAGCGGACTGGAGGATTTTCTCCTCTCTTCTACCACTACGGAGAAGATAAAGATTATGTAAACCGCCTGCACTTCCATCAATATAAGATAGGCTATATTCCGACCATATATGGTTGTCACGACAGAGAATTCCGCAAAGTTTCTTTCGAAGGATTCTTGCGTGCGGAACGTGTCTATCTGCTTTCAGAATATGCCAATATCAATTATCGCTTCACACAAGCATTTGCTTACGGTATTTTGGCAGGAATCAAGAAACTTACAATAGCCCTTTTAAAAGGACATATCAAATATGCCAAAGGATATGCTTCTACCGTTTTCAGTTTACTCAAACAGAGTAAAGCTGTAATTCAAGTTCGTAAGCAAACCAAACAAATTCACGCCAGTTATCTTTAAACCATGACATACGCACCTATTCTGTTATTCGTCTACAACCGTCCGGAACATACCCGACAGGTTGTTTCTTCTCTGCTACGCAACAAAGAAGCAGCAGACAGCCCTTTATTTATCTATGCCGACCAAAGCAAAAACCCTGAAAGTGATGCTGCTGTACAAGAGGTACGCCGATATATTCATAGTATCAGCGGATTTAAAACAATAACCATTATCGAACGTGAAACGAACTGGGGACTCGCACGCAACATCATCGATGGGGTAACAACACAAGTCAATCACTTCGGAAGGGTTATTGTACTGGAAGATGACTTGATAGTAGCTCCCTATTTTCTGAAATTTATGAATGATGCACTAGAGGTTTATAAGGACGAACAGCGGGTGGGACATATTCAGGCATGTGACTTTACAAAAGACATATCACTGCCTGATACTTTCCTTATCAAGTGGACAGGCAGCTGGGGATGGGCAACATGGAGCCGGGCATGGAAGCATTTCAACCCTGACGGCAAAGAACTGCTTGCACAACTGGAAGCACGTAACCTGACACGATACTTCGACTTTAACGGCAATTACCCTTTCACTCGAATGCTACGCCGGCAAATAGAAGGGAAAAATAACTCTTGGGCTATCCGCTGGAACGCCAGCCTTTTTCTAGCTGATATCTTATCGTTGAATGTAGGGAAATCACTGATACAAAATACCGGATTCGACGGAAGTGGAACAAACTGTGGTGGAGGTGGTCTGTACGACTCCACTCTATGGCAACAACCTCTTCCTGTAACACTTATTTCCCCGACAGAAGAAAATCAGACAGCACGAAAGGTATTCGAAAGATACTATCACCAGACAAATTGTTTCTGGGCAAAAGCAATTCGACGTATCAAACGCACGTTAAAGGGAGATTTTGGCGCCTGATTCGGAAGAAAAAAAATAAAATGAATTACCTTTGCACAAAATTCAGGAAGCAATGAGAGTATTAATCATCAATACTTCCGAGCGAATCGGAGGGGCAGCGATAGCGGCAAATCGTTTAATGGAGGCACTCAAAGGCAAAGGTATAAAAGCCAAAATGCTGGTGCGCGACAAACAGACAGATCAGGTTACAGTCGTACCACTGAAAAAATCATGGAGACATATCTGGCAGTTTGTTTGGGAACGTGTAATTATCTGGAAAGCAAACCATTTCAAAAAGCACAACCTTTTTGCTGTTGATATTGCCAGCATGGGAACGGATATCACTTCATTGCCGGAATTTCAGCAAGCCGATGTCATACATTTACATTGGATCAACCAAGGAATGCTTTCGCTGAAAGATATACAGAAAATCATTGATTCCGGAAAACCGGTCGTATGGACCATGCACGATATGTGGCCTATCACGGGCATCTGTCACCACGCACAAGACTGTACAAAGTATCAGACTCAGTGTCATACTTGTCCGTTGCTCTATAAAGGCTCCAAGCACGACCTCTCATATCAGGTTTTCCTGAAAAAACAGAAACTATACAAAAAAGCCAATATAACGTTCGTTGCTTGCAGCCAATGGCTCGAAGAACTTGCCAGACATAGTGTACTGGCTTTGGGACATTCGGTTACCAATATACCTAACCCCATTAATACCAACCTTTTCCGTCCGTTAAACAAAACACAGGTACGTAAGAACCTGAATTTACCGACTGACAAGAAACTACTTTTGTTCAGCTCGATGAAAATAACCGACCCGAAGAAAGGTATAGATTATCTGGTAGAAGCATGCAAGCTGATCCAGCAACAGCATCCTGATTTCTGCAGTTCACTGGGAGTAGTAGTCGTCGGAAAAGAGTCACAACAATATGCCGATCTTTTTCCCTTCCCCATCTATTGCCTGAGTTATGTAGGAAACGAAAAAGAACTGGTAAACATTTACAATGCTGTCGATTTGTTCGTAACACCTTCGCTACAGGAAAATCTGCCTAACACGATTGTAGAAGCAATGTCGTGCGGCATTCCATGTGTAGGATTTAACATTGGCGGCATTCCGCAAATGATTGACCACCTGCACAACGGCTATGTAGCCCAATACAAATCATCAGAAGACCTCGCCAATGGTATATGCTGGTCGCTGAATGAAGGAGATTATGCAAGCCTCAGCGAAGAGGCACGGCGAAAGGCTGTAGATACATATTCAGAACAGACTGTCGCCATGAAATATATCAAGATTTACAACCATATTACAGGGGAAAATGCATAATATCACACATCTGCATCCGAAGTTTTCCATTATTACTGTAACCTATAATGCCGAAAACGTTCTGGAGGATACTATTCAAAGTGTCATAACCCAGACTTATAAAAATGTAGAATATATCATCGTAGACGGCAAATCGACCGACAAGACAATGGAAATAGTCGGCCGATACAAGGAACATATCCATACAGTTGTAAGCGAACGCGATAAAGGATTATATGATGCCATGAACAAAGGCATAGCCTTAGCCACGGGAGATTATGTATGTTTTCTGAATGCCGGCGACGAACTGCATGAAGATGATACCTTACAGTTGATGGTGCATTCACTGGCAGGACTTAACGAACTGCCGGACGTAATATACGGAGAAACAGCCATCGTGGATGAAGAAGGACATTTCTTACGGATGCGGAGACTTTCTGCTCCTGAACAACTTACATGGAAAAGTTTCCGTGAAGGTATGCTGGTCTGTCATCAAGCTTTCTTTGCCCGTCGTGACCGCGCAGTCAAATACGATTTGCACTATCGTTTCTCTGCCGACTTCGACTGGTGCATCCGTATCATGAAACAAAGTAAGATACTTCATAATACTCACCTTACTTTAATAGACTACCTGAACGAAGGGATGACTACACGCAACCACAAGGCATCGCTGAAAGAACGCTTTCGCATTATGTGCAAACACTACGGATATGTATCAACTGTCATGAGACATCTATGGTTTGCATTGCGACTGATACTTCACAAATAATAACGATGTTTCTTTTGATGGTCCAGTAAAAAACACTACATTGCGATACAGAAACTATAAACTTATCGCAATAATGAAACAACTTGTCCTAATTTTGTTCTTTTTATGTACTATATGTACAGAATTATCCGCGCAGAAAAATATCACTAGTCTTAGTCCGACTATCAACATCAAAGGAGTAGTGAAAGAAGATATCAGAGAGATAAAAGCCGGCACTCCTTTTACTCTCCAGCGCTTTGTAAAACTGACACAATACCAACCAAGCGACCCCAATTACCGGCAAGCAGTATTGATTGTCAACGGACAACAACAAGGTGTCGGCCTCAACGATATGTATAAGCTGGAGTTTACTCCTACCGATCCGAACACGTTCTGGTTGGCCGCACAGATTAACTCCAGACTGGTACAGTATTACGAAACCAAAGGACTTCAGGAAACCATGAGAAAAGAAATGGAAAATGAAGCCAACACCTATCTCGACGAGTTGGAAAAAGCAGGAATGATTTATGAGGACGCTGCCATGGAAGACTACGTACACTGTATCATGTTGAGTATGATTCCCAAAGAATTCATAGCCGAACGATATGGAATGCCTTATATACGTATACTGAAATCTCCCAATCCAGATATCTTGATGCTAAGCAATAATTGTATGCTGGTTTCAAGCGGATTGCTTACACTGGTCGATACGGAAGATGAATTATTTGGCATGCTTGCCAGAGAAACAGCACATTATGTTCTCGACCATGCTGTAATAACCGTCAACAAAAATATCAACCGCGCCAATCGGGCTGCCTTCTGGGGTGGTGTAGCCGATGTTGCAGGCCTGGCCATCGAAGCTGCGCTTTACAACAAATATGAAAACTATGTACCAGGAGCTATCTTTACAACCAATGCCATTGTACAGACACTGGTCAATTATGATATATACAACCGCATGGGACTGGATTATTCCAAACAACAGGAAAAGGAAGCCGACGACGTTGCTGTCCAGTTTATGCAATTCATGAAAAAAGATCCTTCCGCGCTGATTTCAGCACAGAACAAAATCCTGCAATATTATCTGGAAATAAAGGATAAAAGCGTATTGGAAAAATACGGTATATATAGCAGTCTGGAAGAAAGACTTACCAGATTGCAGAAAAAATACCCACTAAAGGAAACGGGAAAAGATCCTATCTACCTGAAACGTACAAGCGGATTGATCAGCTTCTCTGCAGCCATGATGGAATACAATCGGGATTATATACAGGCCATGAAGTTAGCCCAGAAAAATATAAATAACAAGATGGCTTCATCCGATGACTATGTAGTCATGGCAAAGTGTATCATGAAACAAGATAACAGTGCAGAAAGCAACCTGAACAGTTGGGAAATGCTGAAGAAAGCCGAATCACTGGGTGAGTTTTCTAATGTGAATATCTCAAAACAGAAGATTCTTTTATTGTTGCGCGACAATAAACAGAAAGATGCCGTTGCCGAAGTCAATCAATACATCCAAATGTTGAATGATATCAAACAGACTCCTCATAGCGAAACCGATGAACTATGGCTGGCAAAAGAATACCATTGGGCTACCACGTTGATGAAACAGTTATATATTCTGTAATTCTCTCAAAATAAAAGGATTACTACAAGAAAAAATTCATCAGCATAATAACAAGAAAATATCAGCATGTTTTCCTCCAAACATGCTGATATTTTTTTATTTTTCGTACAAATATTTTTCAGAAGAAAAGGAAGAGTTTTCAGAGAGCTCTTCGAGAGAAAATAATATGCCCTTTACTTCTTTATACAAACTCAATAGTATAAAAAGTAAAGGGCATATCTTATGTTAGTCTGACAAACATTTATATCAGACAAGCGGTGTCATACTTATTCTTTTCTTCGTTTACGAAGCTGCAAGACGACAGCAATAACTGCTACAACAGCCAATATTCCCAAAGCAACAAACGCAACAGTTTCGGTAACATGCAATGATTTCGGATCGAAAACAAAACGTACTGTATGTTTACCGGCCGGAACATTCATTGCACGAAGAATATAGTCGGCACGTCCGTGAACTGTTTCCTTATCGTCTATGTAAGATCCCCAACCCGGATAATAGATTTCAGAAAATACTATTACTCCACCCTTCTGAGAATTAACTTCATAAACCAGTTCATTCGGTTCATAACTTTTCAGAACAACTGTACTCAAGCTGTCTTTTCCTGCTCCCGAATCTTTTACAGCTTCGGCAAAGCGTTTGTCTACTACAGCCACTTTGGCAGGATCAATCTGATGAATAGCCTCTACTTCTTCGTTGGCATTGTTCACATACTGAACCTTATCTACAAACCAAGCGTTGCCCAAGGCATACGGATTGAATATAGGAGCTGTAGAACCACCCTGAAGCGGGAAAATAAAGTAACGGGTATTCAGCATGTTCAACACAGGGAAATGAACGGGATCTACCTTTGTCATATCTCCACCTGCTGCCGGAAGTTCTTTAAACAAGGCAGTCATTTCACCCTGGATATGCTCTTCTATCATTTCCTGATAACGGCGCAACTTGGCTGCGTGATAACCTCCGATACTCTTATGCCAGTACGAAGTCTGGTTTTCATTAAATGTATTGCTAGCCAGATTCAGTACACGATAATCGAGTGTCTTGTCTTCCAGAATCTTCTTATCCGTTTCCGAAGGTTGCAGGAAAGGCTGCATCTCTGTTCCTTTAGCCACAAACTGTTCGTCGTACAAATAACGCTTATTCACGCTCCACATATCTACCAGACACAATATAGTCAGCGTAGCGACAAGCAACCCGGCTTTCAGTTTTCCGGCACAATAAGCCCAAAGTAATGCCACACCAATCAATATGATAACAAAACTTCTCCAAGCATCCGACGTAAAGATAGCTACACGCATATCTTCCAGGTTCATCAGGATCGGAGCAAGCTGTTCTGCCGGAATAGCGTTTTGCAAAGCGCTCATTTCCATGCTCGAAACATACGACGGGAAGAATACACGCGGAGCAACAGCAAACAACAAGGCCAGTCCGCCTGTCAATCCCAGACTGATATAAAAAGCTTTTGCTTTTTCTTTTAATACAGAAGGATGTTCAATCACTTCCTTCAATGCCATGATAGCCAACAACGGAATGGTAAATTCTGCTATTACAAGAATAGATGATACAGCACGGAACTTATTGTACATCGGGATATAATCGATAAAGAAATCGGTCAGTCCCATGAAATTCTTTCCCCACGACAGTATAATAGAGAACAGTGTACCGCCCAGCAAAGCCCATTTCATCGGACCTTTTACTATAAAGCAGCCCATAATAAACAGGAACATTACGAAAGCTCCCACATATACCGGTCCCGAAGTTCCAGGCTGTTCACCCCAGTACTGCCCTATCTGACTGTACAGTCCCATGTATGTCGGATCTGCTTTCTTCATAGCCGTTTCATTCTGTGAAAGAGGAACAGATGCCCCACCCTTTACATTAGGAACAAGCAATGAAAAAGTTTCTCCTATACCATAGCTCCACTGAGTAATATAATCACGCTCCAGTCCACTTCCGGTCTGATTGGCAGAGTGTTCTTTTACCAGTTCACTCTTTCCGCGCATACTTTCCTTACTGTACTGATATGTATGATATATATTCGACAGATTCACACATATTCCCAATATTCCGGCAACAACCAATACTCCAGTCGATTTCAAGAATTGCGGAAAACGTTTCTCCTTCCATGCCGAAACACCATAGGCTATTGCAATGAACAGCATGACAAAAAGGAAATAGTAAGTCATCTGCACATGGTTTGACACGATTTGTAAAGCAACAAACAATGCAGTCAGCAAACCACCCCACAAATATTTTCCTCTATATATCAAAACCATACCTGCGATAGTAGGCGGTATATAAGCAAGCGTTACAAACTTCCAGATATGTCCGGCAGCAATAATAATAAAGAAATAAGAAGAAAAAGCCCAGATAATAGCTCCCAGAGCAGATAGCCAGACTTTAAAATTGAATGCACGAAGCAGGATGTAAAAACCCAGCAGCATGATAAAAATATATCCGGCATAGGTAGGAAGAAACAGCCGGTAGATTTCCTGAACAAAGTTCAATGTACGACTCGACTCATATCCCGGAGCCAGCTGATAAGTCGGCATACCGCTAAACAATGAGTTTGTCCATCGGGTAGCCTTACCATGCTTTTCATAGTATTCCTGATGTTCTCTTCCCGCTCCGATACCTGCTACAGCATCATGTTGTGCCAGGATACGTCCCTCGGTAATAGCCGGAAAGAAATAGGCGACTGATATAATTGCAAAGAGTGCAATCGCCACAATATCAGGGACAAGTTTCTTTAATTGATTCATACAGAAATAGTTTATTAATTAATGTTTTCAGGCAGCAAAGATAACACAATAGTCCATGAAAAATAGTAACTTTGCCATCGAAAATCATAAAAATAATATGAAAATAGGAATCATAACCGCCATGTCTTCAGAGCAGAAGCAACTGGCAAACCAACTGAGAGACAAGACAGAATGTACCAAAGGTCCCTTTAACTACATTGAAGGAACAATCAAGAACAATACAATCATACTGATGCAATGCGGTATCGGTAAAGTAAATGCTGCCGCCGGAGCAGTAGAGCTTATCCGCAATTTTGAACCTGACTGCATTATCAGTACAGGAGTAGCCGGAGGCATTGATTCTTGCCTTAAAGTCATGGATGTAGTAGCAAGCCGACAGATTGTGTATCACGATGTATGGTGTGGCGAAGGAAATGCTTACGGACAAATTCAAGGACTTCCGACTTTTTTCGACGGTAATGAAACACTTTACGACTGTGCTCTGTCGCTTGATACAGAAACAGCCATCCACGGTGGACTAATCTGTAGCGGTGATAAGTTCATTACAGATCGCAGTGAACTGGAAACAATCAAGGGAAACTTCCCCGAAGGTCTTGCAGTAGACATGGAATCTGCTGCGATTGCCCAAGTTTGCTACCTGTACAAAGTACCTTTCATCAGCTTCCGCATTATCAGTGACACTCCGGGAGCAGACAAACATTTCGAACAGTACCAGAATTTCTGGGGAGAAATGGCCGACCGTTCATTCCATGTTACTGAAACATTCTTAAAGGCTTTGCCAAACAAATTATAATAAAAGACAAGAAGATTATGAAGAAAATCCCAAGTTTTACTGTCGATCATATCCGTCTGTTACGCGGTATTTATGTATCACGCAAAGATACGGTAGGAAACGAAATCGTAACAACATTCGATATCCGTATGAAGGAGCCGAACCGTGAGCCTTGCCTCAGTCCATCGGCCATCCACACCATGGAACATCTGGCTGCAACTTTCCTGCGCAATCATCCTGTATGGGCCGACAAAATTATCTACTGGGGCCCGATGGGTTGCCTTACTGGCAACTATCTGGTTGTAAAAGGTGATCTTGAATCGAAAGATATCCTTCCATTGATGCAGGAAACCTTCCGCTTCATTGCCGGTTATGAAGGTGATGTACCCGGAGCCAGCGCTAAAGATTGTGGCAACTATCTGATGATGAATCTTCCGATGGCCCGCTGGGAAGCTGCAAAATATCTTCACGAAGTATTAGAGAATATTACCGAAGCACAACTTCAGTATCCGGAATAAAATAGATAATAAAAAAAGAAACTCCCTTATATTTGATCATTAATGATAATATACAATCAAATATAAGGGAGTTTTTAGTTACCTAATTTAAGAAGAAACTCAAATTAGGTAACTAGAAGGTTTAATTAGCCCACCAGCGCGGATCTCCAGCAACACCTTCACCGTCAAATTTCAGTTCTGGTTTAAAACGGAAATCACCATTGGTAGGATCGATAAACAGATCATCGCTTGTGTATTCCAAACTAATGGCATCATTAAATTCTCTACTATCAATTACCATATCAGATGTCACATAACAACCAGCATAACTTAGCCAACCGGAATAATCACTATTACCTGAATTAACTTTACTTCCTCCATTAGGACCAGAGAAAATACAATTAGTGATAGTAATCATCTTAGGTTGCTTTTCTAAACGGAACATCTTAGGAATACCTGTTTCATTATTATAAAAGGTACAGTTAGAGAACTCAAATTCAGATAAAGCTACACGCAGGTCAATAATCTGATTGCCGATTTCCCATAATGTACAGTCTGTTATAGAAATGGAACTTAACGTTCCAGCTTTCCCTATATTCAATAAACCATATCCACTTAAGCCAATATTCTTTAATATACAATTATCAATATTTATACTTTCAGCCATTGCGTCATTAGAATTCATTCGAATAATGCTACGAGGAACTTCACGAACTGTACATCCAGTAAAACTGATATTCGTAAAGCAATTACCATTACCTATTTCGACAAGGAATTGTGATCCTCCATTACTTAATACATCCATATACTGAACATAGAAGTTACCCATTGGAGCAGAGAAAGTAAACTTACTCATTTCCAAAACAGGATTTATTCCATTCACAATATTACCTGATAAATAAATATTCTTGATTCCTTCAGGAATAATTATTTCATCAGCCTTGTAAACCAACCCTCCCTCAAAAGCAAGAGTCACATCTACAGGTGCTTCAACTGTACCAGCAACGTTAGCTAAAACTATATTAATATCATCTTGAGGAGTGACATTAATCAAGGTTGAAGTAGATGAGCCTAAAGTTCGGAAAGTATACGTGCCTCGTAAGATTCCATCATTTAATATTTGAGCAATATAATTAGTTCCAATTTGCAAATCAGAGATAACTAATTGCCCATTCTGTAATTCGGTATCTGTCAATTGATGATCTTCAATCCAAAGAGTATCCGTATCAAGTTCAGGTTCATCATTTTGTATTAATTGGCCATACTTAATATTTGTTGCTTCCTTTTCAATATTCCACTGCAATGTAGCACTAGTAATTCCTGGAACAACCTTAGTAAAGATTTGCTCAGCAGGTGTATCAAAGCAAAGAGCTGTCCATCCAGACTCTTTACCAGTAAGATCATCCACACCTTTCACTCTAATTGAATAGCGGCTAGTACCATGAAGATCTTCAAATAATAAACGATATTCGGTAGCTGTTACTGTACTTTCCTCTTTATAAGCGGTCAGTGTATCAACTAATGCCGTTTCAGTACGTACAATATTATTAAAAAGAAGGCTGTCTCCCTCACTAAATTCAAATACATATTTGGTAGCATCTATAACCCCTGTAAAACTAACAATCACAGATGTAGGCCTTTCCTCCACTATATCAAAATGAATAGGACGATACATATTATCATAATTCGGGTCATATCCCCAGTTATTAGGGTCTTCACAAGAAACAATCAAAAGATTGAGCAGGCCCAATAAAATCAATAACCTATTTAGTTTCATAATTCTCAATTTTAATAAAACAAGTATCAATATCCATACGAATTGGACAAACATCCATTCGATTTATAAACATCTTCATAATAAATAGGATAAAGATGGCGATAATTACATTTGCCATTTCCCATCTGACTTATATTCTTTAAAATATAATCTTGAATCTGTGCTCCCCATTGTAGTTCTTGTAACAATCCAGTATAATCATAGGATGCACGTAATCCAGATGCACAAGCACACACTTTAGCTGAGTTCTGAATTAAAGTTTTTGCTGCACTCTCATCTTTGCGTTCCCAATAGTTTCCGGGGAACCAGCGTATTTCTCGATAAATCTTAGGATTCGGATTGGCATTTCGATTCATATAGAAATTAACAGAAGACCAGTCAATAAACTCACCATTTAAATTGCTTCCTTCATAAGTATAATATAATACTTGCGGAAAATCACTTGGGTTATAAGTTTTATCAAAAATCTGCACGGTCTTTGTACCATCCATCATATATAGCATAGCCTTCTTCATATCTTCGATTTTACTATCCAATAATCCCCAACGTACTAAATCTAATTTACGGATACCTTCACCTCCAAATTCCCAAGCACGTTCATTAACTATGGCTTCAAAGAAATCTGAATCATATGATGAAACTTGTGGAGAATCAGCTCCAAATGCACGTTGACGTACAGCTTCCAAAGCCTGACGAGGACTGATTCCGGCTACTGAATTTATCATATCGGCACTACCATTCAATGCATAACCAGCTTCCGCAAACATTAACAGCACATCAGAATAGCGCATAATAATCCAATTTATACCGGTCGGAGTTCGACTAGTTGCAGTAGCTGCAATACTGCGGTAAGTGTCAGAAGTCCACCAAAAACTCCATTTACCTAAACGCACATTCATTATATCATTATTCATTATTTCACGGTTGCCACCATCCACATCCGAATCTTTTTTATAAGTAGGCCAATAACATGCATAGTCACGACGCTTATCAGCTCTATCGAATGAATAGAAATAATAAGCATTCGTACTTACATAAGTACCACCGAATCCACGTTGTCCATAACCTATATTTCCATCCATGGCACGTCCCATCAGTGTTCCTATATCCCCACTATATCCAACACCATTAGCAACTTCAAATAAATTCTCGTTATATGCATTATAACCTAACCCGCAAACTGTTTTCCATATATCTCCATAATCGGGGTCCAATGCATGAGGATTCTCTGGATCTGCAATCAACTCTGCACACTGCTGCTCAGCAATTTCATAATAATCACGCCAGTTTTTAGGACGTCCTACATAAAAACCGTTTGTTTCTTCCATCCCAGGATTACCTTCAATGTTAGGATAATGTTCTACATTCGTATCATCAAAAGCATTTCCATCACGTACAGACCAACCACCTGCAAACAAAGCAATACGTGCCAATAAACCTTTTGCAAAACCTTTAGTTACACGTTCACTATTATAATCTGAAGTTCCCATCCAAGGCAAATAGTTTATCGCTTCTTTCATTTCTTTTATTATACAAGAATAGATACTGTCACGATCAGTCTTTCCCATATACACATTCGAAAGATCAGAATTAGACATACCTTCTTTATAAGGAACATCTCCATAGCGACGTACCAATTCAAAATAAGCTAATGAACGCAGCACCAAGGCCTCACCTAAATATCCCTGTAAAGTCTTAGATTCAGATAACTTAGTAGATTTACGTAAACCATCAACTGTAGTACTTGCTAATTCTGCCATTTTAAAAATACCTTCCCATTTTGTATTTTCCAAATACCAATTACACCAATAATTAGCAATACCATTATCTGCCCCTGCAGTAGAAGGATCTTTTTGATAGCCACTAGCCAATTCTATATCAGAAACACCTTGCCAATTGACAGACATTTTTTGTCCGTACACATAACTATCACACAGTTGAGAATAAATACCCATTATAGCTGACCGTGTCATACCCTCATTCTCATAAATAACCTCTCCTGTCTGTTCCGACAAAGATTCTGTATCTAGGAAATCACTACATGAAGCCATACACAGGCATCCAAATAGTAATATTATTGATTTATATTTTTTCATTATTCTATTTTATTTAAAATGTTACATTTACTCCTACTATATAAGAACGTGATTTGGGATAAGCTGAATAATCAAATCCCATAACCATCTTATTAGAACTTGTATTCACTTCCGGATCTTGTCCACTGTATCCTGTAATACACAACAAATTACTACCTGTAGCATACAATCGTAAATTACGTACTCCAAACTTTCGAGTTAAATTTTGAGGAAACGTATAACCAAGTGTTAATGTTCCTAGACGTAAGAAAGAACCATCTTCTATTGCCCAATCTGTCATAATCGAGTTATTCATCAAAGGATGCCAGATTGTAGCATTTGCATTAAGTTCTTGTAAACGAACAGGATCTGCATGTGCACCATAATAGATATTATATCCAGTTTCCGGATCAATTGTAGCAAAACGATTTGCCAGACTCATTTCCGAACTCATATTTTGATAACGTTTTGAACCAACAAACGAGGTGTAATCTATTTTATTAGCATTGAACACATCATTTCCATAAGACCAGTTAAATAAAGCAGTGAGGTCAAATCCCTTCCATCCTGCTGAAATACCAAAACCTCCAGTATGTTTAGGTAATGCATGACCTATTACCTGACGATCGTTATCTGCATCAAGATGCCCATCTCCATTTAAGTCTTTTAATTTCAAATGACCTGGACCAAAATACTGACCACTATTAGTTAACAGTTCTTCTGTCACATCGGGCACTCCTTCTTTTAAAACCCAACGCTGAGTTGTTTCGTCAAAATTAAAATCATCAAAAGTATACATACCGTCACAAACATAGCCATACATCAAACCAACTTCCTGTCCAACAAATACACGATAATTATCACTACCAACTTCTACTTTATCACCTTTAATAATCATTTCAGTATCCTCTGAGCCATAAAGCGCATCTACTCTATTTTTATTGAAAGCTATATTAAAATTAAAATCTAAAAAGAAATCTTTCTTATTTATTAAATTGGCATTCAATGAAAGTTCGACACCACGGTTTGTAGTCTGTCCTAAATTCTGATATTGAGTTCGATAACCAGAAACAGAAGGCAGCTGTATCTCCATGATCAAATCCTTTGTTACATCATTATAAAAATCGAAAGTAACATTTAATCTATTCCAAAAAGTCATATCCAATCCAAGATTGGTAGAATACTTTGACTCCCAGGTTAAATTTTCGTTACGCAAACGAGTTGATGGCTGCAAGCTGCTTTGTCCTATTTCATTCTGATAATAAAGATTTTTTGTATTAGTTACAGGGCTATAAGTCTGACGCCAATAAGATCCTACACGAGCATTACCAGACTTACCATAACTAGCACGCAATTTTAAGTTATTAAACCAGTTCCGAACAGAATCCATAAACTTCTCGTCACTAATTCGCCATGCTAACGAACCAGCAGGAAAAATTCCCCATTTATTACCTGGAGCAAAAACATTTGTACCATCCGAACGTAATGTAAAAGTCAAATAATAGCGGTCATTAAAAATGTAATTTAAACGTCCAAAATAAGACATGCTACGACTAGGTTCCTCAATAGTAGTATAAGTCGGTTCAGAAGTACCGTTATTCCACATTGCTAGAATATTATCTACTGTATAATCTGCAGGATAATAATCTGCATTTATTTCCATTTCATCACGTTGAGAATGTTTAGCTTCCCAACCTGCCATAATACCAAATCTATGTTTCTTCTGAATATCAAATTTATAATTCAATACAGTACGTAATGTCCAGTTATGTCCATTCCAATACTGACGTCGAGCAACAGGCTGTCCTGCCTTACTATTAGCTTCACCTGTATTTGCTAACCAAATATTATCCGTACGATCATAAGAATAACCATATGTACCTTCTGCACGCCACTCCAAACCTTTGATAATATTCCAAATTAAAGCTACATTATAGTTATTGTTAAACTTAGTCTGTTTTTTATACTCATTTGTAATATTAAACATCGGATCATTCAAGTTACTAATATTTTCTATCAGTATTTCATCATCACCAGCCAAATCCTCATCCGAGAGGTCTGTCAATGTTCCGATATTAGGATATTTAATCGCATCACGAAGTTTTGAGCCGCTAGATACACTTGGGCCATCAACCACTCTATTGGTCATTTTTGCATTAAAGTCTAAGCGTAATTTATCTCCAAACTTTTTAGTCAACTTTAAATTCAAATTATCACGTTTAAAATTAGAAACAGACATTATATAGCTTTCATCATCATGCGTATAGCTTAGACTATAGATCAAATCTTTACTACCTCCACTGATATTCAAATTGTAATTCTGCTTAATACCTGTATTTCCGAATAACATATCCTGCCAATTCGTTCCAACACGAGCCTTATAATTATTAATATCCTCCCAACGACCAAATTTGTCAAAGAAACCTGCATTATCAGAAGAATCCAATTCACGCTGTAAATACACATATTCATAAGGAGAAAGCACTTCCGTCTGATTATACATCCGGCTAAAGCCAACCGAAGCGTTAAACGAAACTTCTGTACGTCCAGTACGTCCACTCTTAGTTGTTACCAAAATAACTCCATTAGCACCTTTCGCACCATAAATTGCCGTAGAGGAAGCATCCTTTAATACATCAATACTTTCAATATCTGTAGGTGGTATATCATCAATACCACTAACTTCAAATCCATCTACTATAAAGAGCGGCTCATTACTTTGAGTAATAGAACCACCACCACGTACACGAATACTGACAGAAGCATCAGGAGAACCTTCGGAGGTAATTACGCTAACACCAGCCAAACGACCTGTAAGTGCACTTGAAGCAGAAGTCACAGGAATATTCTTCAATGTATTTTCACCTACAGAAGATATAGCTCCCGTCAAATCACGTTTACGAGCATTACCATAACCAACGGAAACAACCACTACCTCATCAAGCAACTGAGATTCATCCTCCATCTTAACCTTCAAAAGTTTACCAGGCTGAGATACAACTTCTTGAGGTTTCATTCCGATATAGGTAATAACAAGTACCTTTTTCTTCTCAGAAACCGTAATAGAAAACTTTCCATCCAGATCCGTAACTACACCATTTGTTTTATTGCCCTTTTCAATGACAGTAGCACCAATAATAGGTTCACCGTTTGAGTCTGTTACGATTCCTTCCACAGTAATACGCTGGGCTAGAGCCTCTATCGGTATCATAAAACATAACACCCATAAAAAAAATAGCCAGCTTCTTTTCACTTCCTTTTTCATGATATATTATTTTAGTTCAACAAAATCAATTGGATAAAACCACTATAACAAATTGATATAATATAAATATGGAAAATATTTCTCCTCAATAATTGAGATATATTAAAATCAATAAGCTATAAGATTTTAAGTTCTTTTCGTTTTTGCAAACAAATTTAAGCTACCACATTTTTTATAAAGTGAACTATTTATTCTTTTTTGTATACAATTTGGGATATAAAAATGTAATTCTATAGGAATCAATGAGTTTAAATAATTCAACAAATTTACAAGAAGGTTAGCAAGGTAAAAATTGGTTCATCAATAAAAGCTCGGTTAATTTTTTCTTTAACAACAAAACACAAATCGAGCCGTCCTTCTTTCGAAGAGGCGGCTCGATTTGTGTTTTGTTGCAGCAAGTAATGAATTACTTACGCAGACCGAGTTCCTTAACAATAGCACGGTATCTTTCGATATCGCGGTTCTTCAAGTAAGTCAGCAAAGAACGACGCTTACCTACCAGTGTTGTCAGAGCTCTTTCAGTGCTATAATCTTTTCTGTTGAGCTTCATGTGCTCAGTCAGGTGAGAAATACGGTATGAAAACAATGCAATCTGTGCTTCAGGTGAGCCAGTATCAGTGTTAGACTTTCCGTACTTTTCAAAGATTTCTTGTTTTTTAGCTGCGTCTAAATACATAATTTTGACTATTTTTTAATATACTAAATTGATTTGCGGGTGCAAAGATAGTGATAATCTTCCGTTATACAACATTTTTCTTCTTTTTTATACACAAAAAATGAAAGAAACATGCAGATTTTCATTATATTTAAAGCTTTGAAAATACAAACAATCCAAAAACACAATAAAACCGTATTATGAAAACTACTTATTTCATCAAGACACTGCTGCTCACTTGCTGTCTTATTCCGGCTATCATGCTTGCCGAAAATGTATCAGTCACCCAATTAAAGACAGAACAGCTTAGCAATCCGATGGGAATTGATACTGCCAGTCCACGCCTAGGATGGCAACTGGAATCGGACAAACAAAATGTGATGCAAACAGCCTATCATATTCTGGTAGCTTCTTCACCCGAGCTCCTGGCACAAGACAAAGGCGACATATGGGATTCAGGAAAAGTTCAGTCATCCCATTCTCAGTGGATTCAGTATGCAGGAAAACCATTAAAGAGCAATGATTTATGCTACTGGAAAGTAAAGAGTTACACTACTGTAGGAGAAAGTGAATGGAGCCAGCCTGCAACATGGAGCATCGGATTATTAGGAGAAGTAAAATGGAAAGGTCGGTGGATAGGACTGGACAAAGTTTTCCCATGGGAAAAAGAAACAGCCCACAGCCGCCTCAGCGCACGCTATTTACGCAAAGAGTTTTCCATCAGTAAACCGATAAAGAGAGCTACTGTATTTATTTGCGGACTCGGACTCTACGAACTATTTATCAATGGTCAGCATATAGGCAACCAAGTCTTGACACCTGCACCCACTGACTATCGGAAAACGGTGTTATATAATACATTCGATGTTACTTCCCTGCTGACAACCAATAACGCCATAGGAGTTACATTAGGCAATGGACGTTATTACACCATGCAACAAAAATACAAATCATATAAGATTGTCAATTTCGGTTATCCCAAACTACGCCTCAACCTGCTTATAGAATATACTGATGGCAGCAAAGAAACAATTGCAACTGATACCAGCTGGCGCATTACAGCCAATGGTCCCATACGCAGCAATAACGAATATGATGGAGAAATTTACGATGCACGCTATGAATTAGGCGACTGGACAAAACCCGGTTACGATGACAGTCAGTGGCTCGAAGCCGAACGAGTAGGTATGCCGGGAGGTACTCCCCGCTCTCAAATGACTTCCCCAATGACTATCGTACAAACAATTAAGCCCATCAAAATCTCTCCTCTAGGAGATAAATATATACTCGATTTAGGACAAAACATCGCCGGATGGATTCGTATGAAAATAAAGGGAAATGCGGGCGATACAATCCGACTGCGTTTTTCTGAAACACTCTCCGCTAACGGCGAACTGTACCGGGATAATTTCCGACATGCGGAATCTACCGACTTTTATATATGTAACGGAAAAGAGAATGGGGCGACATGGGCTCCACGATTCGTTTATCACGGATTCCGTTTTGTAGAAATCAGTGGCTACAAAAATGCTAAACTGTCTGATTTCACGGGAGAAGTTGTCAGTGATAACCTGGAACCAATCGGAACATTCGAATGTTCTGATACCACATTAAACCGCATTCACCAAAATGCATGGTGGGGAATACTTGATAATTATAAAGGTATGCCAGTAGACTGTCCGCAGCGTGACGAACGTCAACCTTGGCTCGGCGACCGCACAATGGGCTGCTGGGGAGAAAGCTTTTTATTCGATAACAGCACATTATATAGTAAATGGACACGCGACATCTGTGAGGCCCAACGCGAAGATGGCTGCATTCCCGATGTGGCCCCAGCCTTCTGGATGTACTACAGCGACAATGTTACATGGCCGGCAGCTTTACCTTTTGCCTGCGACATGCTGTATACACAGTTTGGAAATCGTGAACCCATAGAACGCTGTTATCCTTACATTCGCAAGTGGATGTTACATCTTCATAAAGAATATCTAAAAGACGGATTAATTACCAAAGACAGATACGGTGACTGGTGTGTTCCACCAGAATCTCTGGAACTGATTCACAGCAAAGATTCTGCACGTATAACCGACGGAACCCTGATATCTACAGCATATTACATTAAGCTTCTTGATATGATGAGCCGTTTTGCATCCCTCCAGAATCTTAAAGAGGATAGAAACCAATGGCAAGCATGGACCAAAGAAATGAAAGATGCTTTCAATAAAAAATATCTGCACATCGAACGCGGGACTTCACAAAAACCCGGTAACCCACTCTATCCGGATAGCATCCGCTACAGTAATAATACTGTCACAGCCAATCTGTTGCCTTTGGCATTCGATATTGTACCAGAAGATTGCCAGAAAGATGTTACAGGCCAAATCATAGCCAATACCATTCTCCGAAACGGAGGTCATATAGGTTGCGGAGTCATTGGAGTACAATGGCTCTTGCGTGAACTCTCCCGAAGAGGTTTTTCCGATGTAGCATTCTTACTTGCATCAAACAAAACCTACCCTTCCTGGGGATATATGGCTCAGCAAGGAGCTACTACGATATGGGAATTATGGAATGGCAATACCGCTAACCCAGCAATGAATAGCGGAAATCATGTTATGCTGCTGGGCGACTTACTGCCATGGTGTTATGAAAACGCAGCTGGGATACGTAGTGACCGTGAAAAGACAGGATTCAAACACATTATATTAAAACCTGATTTCAGCATCCAGAACTTATTCTGGGTAAACGCCTCTTATCGTTCATTGTATGGCAAAATAGAAAGCCGGTGGAAAAAGACACTGACTCATGTAGAGTGGGACATCACCATCCCCTGCAATACCACAGCAGAAGTCCATTTCCCTGATGGCAGCATACAGCAAATAGGATCGGGAAAATATCATTATGCAGTAGAAATACCAGCTATTCATCCCGCTGTTATTCAAAATGAATTTCTATATGAAAAGGCTCCTTTCCCCGAATGTCATGCCTCTACGATTGCAGAACTCGACAATGGCGATTTGGTAACTGCTTTCTTCGGTGGCACAAAAGAACGCAATCCCGATGTATGTATCTGGGTATGCCGTAAATCTCATGACAGCAATACATGGACTGCACCGATAAAAGCAGCCGACGGTGTGTTCGATTTAGACAATCCTGATGCAGCCATAGCCGGTGTAACCGCCGACATAAAAGATCATCGTAAAGCTTGTTGGAACCCAGTCCTGTTTCAAGTTCCGGGAGGCGACCTGCTACTTTTCTTCAAAATAGGATTAAACGTTCCCGACTGGACGGGCTGGTTGGTACGTTCAAAGGATGGAGGAAAAACCTGGAGCAAACGTGAACCGCTTCCCAAAGGCTTTTTAGGTCCCATTAAAAATAAACCTGAATTCATAAACGGAAGAATCATTTGTCCGTCAAGCACGGAAGGAAATGCCGGCTGGCGCATACATATGGAATATTCTGACGACATGGGAAAGACATGGAAAACAACAGGTCCGATAGATGCAGAACAAGAGTTTCTCAGCCAGCATCAAGGTATCGGAGCTGATGATTCCTTGAAACGTCCCATACAAGTTATCCAGCCCAGTATACTCAAACATAAGGATGGAACGCTACAAGTAATCTGCCGTACACGAAACTCCCATCTGGCAACCTCATGGAGCAAAGATAATGGAACAACCTGGAGCAAAGTGACCCTGATCGACGAACTTCCCAACAATAACTCCGGAACCGATGCTGTTACATTGAAAGATGGAAGACATGTATTAGTCTACAATAACTCCAAGCCACAGCTTCGTGCAAAAAAAGCAGTGCGTACTCCACTCAACCTTGCTTTATCCGAGGATGGTATCCACTGGAAACCTGTACTTACTTTGGAAGATTCTCCGATACGTGAATACTCCTATCCTGCAATCATACAAGGAAAAGATGGAAAACTACATATCACCTTTACCTGGCGCAGAGAACTTATAAAATATATGAAAATAGACTTAGACAAACTCTAAAGACACAGTTTATTACGCTCATATCAGAATAAATAAAAACTTCTGTATCTTTACGTTTTTGCGTTCAATAAAAAAGTAGTAAATTTGCAACCAAATTATAGGTATAGTATGCAAGATATTAGAAACATTGCCATTATTGCCCACGTAGACCACGGAAAAACTACACTGGTGGACAAAATGATGCTGGCGGGACACTTATTCCGCAATGACCAAACCAATGGCGAATTGGTACTGGATAACAATGATCTGGAACGTGAAAGAGGTATAACTATCCTTTCTAAAAACGTATCCATCAATTACAACGGTACAAAAATCAACATTATCGATACTCCGGGACACGCCGACTTCGGTGGAGAAGTAGAACGAGTTTTGAACATGGCAGACGGATGCATCCTGCTGGTTGATGCGTTCGAAGGTCCGATGCCACAGACACGCTTTGTATTGCAAAAGGCTTTACAGATCGGATTGAAACCTATTGTTGTTGTCAACAAGGTAGATAAGCCAAACTGCCGTCCGGAAGAAGTTTACGAAATGGTATTCGACCTGATGTTCAGCCTCAACGCTACAGAAGACCAGCTTGACTTCCCTGTTCTTTACGGTTCTGCAAAGAATAACTGGATGGGCGAAGACTGGAAAACTCCTACCGGCACTATTACTCCATTATTGGATGCTATCGTTAAATATATACCGGCTCCTCATCAATTGGATGGTACTCCACAAATGCTGATTACCTCTCTTGATTATTCTTCATATACCGGACGTATAGCCGTAGGTCGTGTACATCGCGGAACGCTTCGCGAAGGCATGAATATCACATTGGCTAAACGTGACGGAACAATGGTGAAATCAAAGATTAAGGAAGTTCACACTTTCGAAGGATTGGGCCGCAAAAAGGTAGAATCAGTTTCTTCAGGTGATATCTGTGCACTTATCGGTATAGAAGGATTCGAAATCGGTGATACTATCTGCGATTTTGAAAATCCGGAACCACTTCCACCTATTGCTATCGATGAACCGACCATGAGTATGCTGTTCACTATCAACGATTCTCCGTTCTTTGGCAAGGAAGGTAAGTTTGTTACTTCACGTCACATCCACGACCGCCTGATGAAAGAGCTTGACAAGAACTTGGCATTACGTGTACGCAAGACAGAAAATGAAGATGGGAAATGGATTGTTTCCGGACGTGGTGTATTACACTTGTCTGTATTGATTGAAACCATGCGCCGCGAAGGATACGAACTTCAGGTAGGACAGCCTCAGGTTATCCTCAAAGAAATAGACGGTGTAAAATGCGAACCGATTGAAGAACTGACCATCAGCGTACCCGAAGAGTTTGCCAGCAAGATGATTGATATGGTAACACGCCGTAAAGGTGAAATGGTTTCTATGGAAACTCAGGGTGACCGCGTAAACATCGAATTCGACATGCCTTCACGTGGTATCATCGGTCTGCGTACCAATGTACTGACAGCTTCACAGGGAGAAGCTATCATGGCTCACCGCTTTAAAGAATATCAGCCATATAAGGGTGAAATTCCTCGCCGTACTAATGGTTCTATGATTGCAATGGAAAGCGGAACAGCGTTTGCTTATGCTATCGACAAGCTGCAAGACCGTGGAAAATTCTTTATTTACCCGCAGGATGAAGTATATGCTGGTCAGGTAGTAGGAGAACATGTTCACGAAAACGACCTTGTCATCAACGTTACCAAATCGAAGAAACTGACAAACATGCGTGCTTCCGGATCGGATGATAAAGCTCGTATCATTCCTCCGGTAATCTTCTCACTGGAAGAAGCTTTGGAATACATCAAAGAAGACGAATATGTAGAAGTAACTCCAAAGAGCATGCGTATGCGTAAAGTCATTCTGGATGAAACAGAACGTAAGCGCGCAAATAAGAACTGATAAAGAATACAGAATAAAAGCTAAATATCAACTTCAGAAAATAAACTTTTAATCTGATTTTAGATTTAACTATATATAAAACAGCCCTGTCATTCACTTTAAAAGCTGAATCTGACAGGGCTGTTTTATATATAGCTAACTATTAAAACCTTTCGTCCATTAAAAGAAGGAGAGTTTCACTCCATTCTTTTTCAGAATAGAGCAACAACCATAAGCAATAGTTATAGAAAATTATTATATTCTTTGCAGAGTTTGGCACAAAGCGAACTTACTCTCTGTAAACCAGATTATTCGAGTTCATACGTTGCATATACTGCTGGATAAACGATTTCACTTGTGTTTCCATAGCCCGAAGTGTGTCCTGAGGCATGGTATCCTTCACATCATCTTTCAGTAAACGGTCGGTACGGTAACGATAAGCTTTCAGCACTTTCTCTCCATCGAACTGAATCATGTAATCTCCCTTTACAAACTGATAGACATTTGTACCCATTACATTATTCACTGAGAATTTCTCAGCAGCCGGAGTTTGGAGTGCATCCTGTCCGAAACTGATATATGGGCGATCATAACCCAGCAATCCCAGTACAGTTGGCATAATATCTATCTGCTCGACAATCTTGTCCTCCATACCGCGAAGTTCCGGCATACCGGGAGCATAAAACAAGATAGGAACACTATACAAACCCAAGTCTGTCATATACTCTGGATATGTACCAAAGCTGGTATGATCGGCAGTTATCACAAACAATGTATTATTGAACCAAGGCTGACGGGAAGCTTTCTCAAAAAAGAGCTGCAAGGCATGATCCGTGTAGCCGATACAACGCTGAAGCGGAGTTGGTCCGTCTGGAAACTTTCCTTCATAACGTGCTGGTATTGCAAACGGATGATGTGAACTTGCCGTAAATACGGAAGTAACAAACGGCTGCTTAAATTCTGTCATCTTATCACAATAGTATTGCAGAAACTCTTCGTCCCAGATAGCCCATGTACCGTCGAAATCATCATCACCGTGATAGCGAGGATCTTCATTATACTCCGTACGTCCGTAATAATCAGTAAATCCTACTGAACGGGCAAAGGCCTGAAATCCCATCGAACCGTTCATAGCCCCATGGAAGAAAGCCGAATAATATCCTTTGTTCTTAGTCAGCTCACCTGCAATGCTGGATACATCGTTCAGCGAAGCCGGTGTAAGGAAGAACGGCTCAACAAAACTCGGTATGGACGACAAGACCGAAGGCATTCCCTCGATACTCTTTCGCCCGTTGGCATAAGTATATGTAAAACTCAGACTCTTTGTCAACAGTGAATCGATAAACGGTGTATAACCCTTATATGTCCCGTTATCCAGATCAGGATTCAGCTTGCCTACAAATTCTTTCGTAAAGCTTTCCCAAATAATCACAACCACATTCATCGGCTTGAACTGTACTGAATCGGCAGGAACATGTACCGGAGAATATACGGCAAGTGCTTCACTTTCGGGCATATAGTCGGGAACAATAAAAGCCTTTTTCCCGAGTGTACGGAAAATAGAAAACGGTGTATTCAGCACCACACCCGCATCCAGCGGCCGGTCGACATACTGATTGGCATTACTAATGGTAATCGGACGTGTAGCAGTTGTCATACCTCCACGCATACCAAATACTGTAAACGGTATGGCAACCAGCAAAGTAACGGTCTGTATCAGATAATATTGCCACTTGCTATATACCGGAATATTCCGTGGTGCCCGATACAATTTATAAATAGCATAACAGAACACTGCCGCCAATACCACCAGATACCAGTGCGAAATAAACTCATCCATGAAGATAGAAGCCAGATTACCCCCACCCTCATTGCTAAATTCCTGAAAGACACTCATGGTAGTACGCCGTCCGGAAAAACGGAAATACACACAGTCTACCAGATTCGATATCAGGAAAAAGCCATTGACTACCGTAAAAATCCAACGGACAACCTTATAAAAGGTAGCATTCTCTTTCCAATGAAACGGCAGCAGAAACAATAAAATAAACAAGGCATTGCTATACAAAATGGCCGTCGTATCGAAAATAATACCTGCTCCGAACATATTCAGCGCATATTCTCCTGTCAGATTCTCACTGAACAGACGGAAATTCTCAAGCAAAAAAGTCAAACGGCAAAGCGAATAACACACATAGATAATGAACAAATTCCATATCAAGGAAAAGACATTCGAAAACAATTCTTTTTTCATTGCCAATGTTTTTGGAGGTTAAGAGCGACAAAGTTAACGATTATTTTCCAAACCCTCTCAAGACCTTATTTTAAAATAACTTTTCTGTAAAACAGAACACAATATAAGAAATTTAAAGTACCATTTTCTATCTTTGTAACCGAATAACAATCTGTTACAACATGAAAAAGAAAACTATCATCCGACTTAGCATCACATTGATTGTCATCGCGGCACTCGCACTGTGGATCAATTCACGCTGGAGCGCATGGTTCCACAACGAAGCAGAACTTCCTTATGCACCGCAGTCAGAACCCGGACGAGTACTACTCACTTTCGGCGATGAAAACGAACTGTCGCGCAATATCAGCTGGCAGTACGACTCTATAGTCGTACCGTCGCATGTCGAATTGGTAGATACACTTTCGAAAGATACCATACAAATCGATGCACAAGGAGAAATTTTCCAGTCACGTAGCGGAAAGGCAGCATACTACGTTGCCAAACTCCGTACCTTACAACCTGACCGCTATTATACTTACCGCGTTTGTAATGAAGGCAAGACCTCATCCTGGTATAGCTTCCGTACATACAATCAGTCTACCCGCAACGATTATTCATTCATGTATGTAGGCGATGTGCAAGACAGCATCAACGGGAAAGCAAACCATTTTTTCCGTGAAGCATTGCAACGTCATCCCGATACAGAGTTTTTTGTGTTCGGAGGCGATCTGACCGAACGTCCAACCGAACAACGCTGGGAAGAAACATATCGCGGGCTGGATTCCATCGGACAACAATACCCTGTCATCACCGTTACAGGAAACCACGAATACCTGAAATACATCATTCGCAAACTGGAACGCCGCTTCTCACTGGTATTTTCATACTATCTCGACTCAATGGTAGGCGAAAATCAAGTATATACTCTGAAGTATAACGACATGCAAATCTTCTGTCTCGACAGTAACCGCGAGTTCTTCTACCTGTGGACTCAGAAAAAATGGTTGGAAGAACAGCTCAAGAAAAGCAATGCACGATGGAAGATCGTCGTACTTCATCATCCGCTATACTCCATTAAAGGCAGTATGAACAACCTGTTTCAACGTACCATGTTCAACCCGCTGGTTGAGGAATATGGAGTCGATCTCGTACTGCAAGGACACGAACACGCTTATGCCCGTATGACTGCCCACGGTGAAAATGGAGAAGCCCAAGCACCTGTTTATACAGTCAGTCACTGCTCACCCAAAAACTACTACATTGAGTTCGACAAGCGGTTCGACAAGTTCGGAACAGGCAGCCGTTACTATCAGCAAATCCGTGTACATGGCGACACCCTCACCATGAACGCCTACGATGCCACGACCAATGACTTATACGATGCTGTCGATATAATAAAAGATAAAACCGGAAAATCCCGACTGGAAGACCGTGGAAAAGAGATTCCCGAAGCACTGATATTCCATTCCAACGGCGGAAAAAAAGAAGAAGCCTTCCAGAAACGAATCGATGAATACAAACAGCGGAAAGGTATCCAATAAATATAAGATGAAAAAAGGATTTATGACTTTTGAAGTGTCATAAATCCTTTTTCCATCTTATATTAAGCAATTATCCTTTCTTTTGATTTTCCAGTTTCAACTGAAGCAGAATCCCTACCAGCGTAACAGCAATCATGAACCACCAAAAGCGGATATATCCAGTATAAAACTTATTTGCCGAGCAGATAAAATCTTACCGCATTACAGAAATGCTTGAACGAACGTTCCAGTTTCCTGCCAAACTTATGGTCACGCCAGCTTCCGTACACCCGATGTTCCCCAAAAGCATCCGGACTATGCTTGAAGCGGCTTCTTGGCGACAACCAATGAGTAGGATATATATGTATACCATCCAAATGCTGTTCCTCCTCCTTGCAGACATATCCCCTACGTTCCGCAACACTTCGCATGATATACGGAGAAATCGTCTGGTCCAGCGAACCGTCAGGACGGATAAAGTCCCGTTCCTGATAATACTCAAAGACCTCCTTACAGAAATCATTTCCCTTTGAACCGATAAAGAACGCGGCCTGAATACCATAATCGGTTTCTCCTTCTTCCCACCGCTCATTAAACGTAGCACATCCGGTTTCAGGAATAAACCGGTCGAAACGCTTACGCAGATAAATATCACTGTCCATATACACGCCACCTTCTTTATATACAGCATAAAAACGGACTACATCTGCCGCAAATGCCCATTTCCTGACCGACAGCGCCTGGTCTATATATTTACAACCGATAGCCTTTGCATCCTCGTACGTCCAGACACGTACCTTATAATCAGGAAGAACACGCTTCCAGCTTGCCAGGCAAATCTTGATTTCCAACGGATAAGGATCCTTGCTGAACCAGCATAAATGAATAATTTTCGGGGGCATGATATCTACGAATTTTGAGTGTTCCACGACATTTTCAACCATTCTTCTTTTGTCCGTTTCCATCGGTTATGACTCCACAGCCAATACGCAGGAGCTTCCTTTATCTGTTGCTCCAGATGTTCCGAGTACATATCCGTCAGCCGAAACTCAGGCAATTCGGCAGGATGCAAGGTCAGCAGTTCGAAAGAAGCATGATAGTATCCGCGCTTTACCCGTGTTACTTTCAGGTAGTAAACGGCAGCATCCAGCCGGCGCCCTATGCGTTCCGTTCCTTGAAAGAAAGCAGTATCCCGGTTCAAAAACTTTGTCCAGTGGCTCATCCCTTCCCATCCAGGCGCCTGGTCGGAAATAAAGCCTATCATCACTTTCTTTTCTCCTCTGCTGAGTGTAACCAGCCGGCGTAACGTCTCCTTCATCGGAATGGACTCACCACCAAACTGTCCGCGAAGGCGGAGAAATAACTTATCGAACGCCTTATTATATAAAGGATGATAAATCTGTCCACAATGTATTTCAGGAAACCAGTATTGCAGAGAAGCTACATACTCCCAGTTACAGTAATGTCCCAAATAAAGAAAGCAGCATTTTTTATTTTCTCTTCCCAATGTTTCCCGCACCTCATCCAGTCCGCTAAAAGTCATACGCTTCATCATCTGCTTTTTCGACATGGAAAACAATTTGATGGTTTCTACCACATAATCGCAGAAAAAATGATAGAACTCCTTTTCTATCTTCAGAATCTCCTTTTCACTTTTTTCCGGAAACGAACCGGCAATGTTGCGGTGTACAATATCCCGGCGATATTTCAAGCCATAGAACAACGGTACAAACAGCAGGTCGGATATGAAATAGAGTACCCTCAATGGCAGCAAAGAGAGCAGATACCAGAAGAAAAAAATCAGATAATATATGAATTTCATTGAATTGCCATGTTTCTGTTAAATTGCAAATTTATAAAATAATATGCAAAAGCCCCCTCTTTGTATCAAAGAAAACAATAAATTACACTATCTTTGTGCACTATATTTATTATAACAGAAGTATTTCCTGCATGAAAGAATTTTTCCAAATGATGCGGCGGTTCATTTCGCCCTACAAGAAATATGTAGTCGGAGCTGTAGGCCTCAACCTGCTATCCGCTGTATTCAATGTTTTCTCTTTTTCTCTGCTTATTCCGATATTGAATATCCTGTTCAAGACTGGAGAGTCAGAAAAAGTATATCATTTTATGGAATGGGGAAGCGGAGAGCTGAAAGACGTTGCCGTAAATAATTTCTATTATTACGTATCCGAACTGATAGAAACATTCGGTCCTGCCACTACTTTACTCTGGCTGGGACTTTTCCTTGCAGGAATGACCCTGCTGAAAACCGCATGCTATTTTGGTTCTACAGCCATCATGATTCCGCTTCGTACCGGTGTAGTACGCGATATCCGCATCATGGTTTATTCAAAGGTAATGTACCTCCCACTCAGCTTCCTATCTGACGAACGAAAAGGTGACATCATCGCCCGTATGAGCGGCGACGTTGGCGAAATAGAAAACTCCATCACCAGCTCACTCGACATGCTGTTGAAAAACCCGATTCTTATCATCTCTTATTTCGCCACCCTGATCGTAACCAGCTGGCAACTTACCCTGTTTACCATCATCGTGCTGCCAGTTATGGGATGGATCATGGGACGTGTAGGACGTAAACTGAAACGCCAGTCACTCGAAGCCCAGAACAAATGGAGTGAAACCATGTCGCAGCTGGAAGAAACATTGGGCGGCATGCGTATCATCAAGGCATTTATTGCTGAAGAAAAAATGATAAACCGTTTCGTGAAGTGTAGCAACGAATTCCGCGACGCGACCAATCGTGTAGCTATGCGCCAGAGTCTTGCCCACCCGATGAGTGAATTTTTGGGAACGGTACTCATCGTACTTGTACTATGGTTCGGCGGTTCGCTTATCCTAAGCGCCAACTCTACCATTAATGCTTCTACCTTTATTTTCTATATGGTGATACTTTACAGCATCATCAACCCGTTGAAAGATTTCTCCAAGGCAAGTTACAATATCCCGAAGGGGCTCGCTTCAATGGAACGTGTAGACAAGATTCTGAAAGCTCCAAACAACATTACAGAACGCACCGATGCCGAACATATCAGCGAGATGAAAGAAGGATTGGAGTTCCGCAATATATCGTTCAGCTACGGCACACACGAAGTACTCCACGACGTCAGCCTGAAAGTACGCAAAGGACAGACTATTGCATTGGTAGGACAAAGTGGTTCAGGAAAGTCAACACTAGTCGATTTAGTTCCCCGCTTTCACGATGTGCAGGCTGGTGAAATTCTGATAGACGGAAAAAATATTAAAGATCTGGTAGTAAAAGACCTCCGCGGACTGATAGGTAATGTAAATCAGGAAGCCATCCTGTTCAACGACAGTTTCTTCAATAACATTGCTTTCGGTGTAGACAATGCCACCATGGAACAAGTCGTTGCGGCTGCCAAGATAGCCAATGCCCACGATTTCATTATGGAAAGTGAAAAAGGCTACGACACCAACATCGGCGACCGCGGCTGCCGTCTTTCAGGAGGACAGCGTCAACGTATCTCGATAGCCCGTGCCATCTTGAAAAACCCAGCCATCTTGATTCTGGACGAAGCTACTTCTGCCCTTGATACAGAAAGTGAACGTCTGGTACAAGAAGCTTTGGAACGTTTGATGAAGACCCGCACTACTATTGCTATCGCACATCGCTTGTCGACTATCAAGAATGCCGACTGCATTTATGTACTCTATGAAGGCCGTATCGTAGAAAGCGGCAGACACGAAGAGCTGCTCCAGAAAAACGGCTATTATAAACGCTTGAACGATATGCAGGCTCTGTAGATTCTTACCATACCAAACGCATAATATGCCAAAAGGTCTTGTATAAAAAAGAAAAAAAGATGAGGATGTTTTTAGAAAAATATCCTATAAAAGAGAAATATTTATCTTTTACAGCCCACAGTAACACTCATTTAAAGTTTACCTTTTGCAATACATTTATTTAAATACCATTTGCCAAGTAAAGGAGAAAATTTATAATAACGAAATAATTTTCTTTTCCGACGCGACAACATTTTTTTTAAATCTGGATATTGCTTTAACTTAGCTAGCAATGCTGGCATTAACAAATCAATCCTCTCTAGCTTTCTAAACATTATCTCTACCCAAAAATTATTAATTTCTAAAAAAGTAAACTCTTTTTCTACCTCAGAAAAAACTTGCTTACTTTCTAAGAAATCTTTTATCCATAAAGGAAATCTTTTAAATTCCTCATACTTTTTATCAGTTAATGAAGAGATATGAGACATTGCATCCACATGCCTATTGTACAATAAAATAGGTTTATCTAAAAAAACAACTTTATGAGCATATAAAAAAAGTTGTGACATTAATATAGCATCTTCTCCATATGAAATATCAGGAACTAATATAATAGAATTTTCTAAATATAAACTCCTTTTCTGAAAGTTACTCCAAACTGACCAGAATACTAAATTGGAAAATGAATATTTCAAGCATTGAATTCCTGTTATTTCCTTAAAATCAGTAAAAGGAGCTAATTCATTTTTTTTCTTATCCTTCGGATACGCAAAAATAAATCTAGCATTCACTATATCAGCTCCGCTACTCTCGGCTCTACAGACTAAAGATTCTATAGCATCTTTTAATAAACAATCATCACTATCAAGATGTTGTATATATTTTCCAGAAGCAATATCTACTCCAGTTCTTCTAGCCGAAGGTAAACCCTTATTTTTTTGGTATATATAAATTATACGAGTGTCTAATTTTCTATATTTATTAATAATATCTTCACTTCGATCTGTACTTCCATCATTTACAATAATAATTTCAAGTTCTTTATAAGTTTGTTGAACAACACTCCAAAGACATGAATCCAGAAATGACTCAGTATTATAAACAGGTATAATCACAGAAACTAATGGGTTAGAGGTAGTCATAAAAATGATAAAAGAAAGAAAGTTATTATAAATATATGTTTTAATATACAAATGTACTAATTTCAAAGAACAAATATAATTTATTTTTATATTTTTGCTTAATATGATTAAATCCAACAGATCATGAAAATTGTATTCATTTCCCATCTAGCACATTCTCAAGGAGGAGCTCAAGGAGTTCTTGTAGATTTAATAAAAGGGTTAAAACAATACTATCCTGAATACCAAATATATATTATCTTTCCTAAAAAAGGGGACTTAATTGATATATGCTCTCCATACATCAATGGCTACAAAATAATTAAACAACCATGGTGGATCATACCAGGAAAAAAAATCAAATGCCATACAGCAATAGGACGTTTTTTCCGTATAGTGAAATATGCTATAAAAACTTTACAATATCTTCGAAAAATACAGCCAGATTTTGTCATTACTAATACTTTAGCATCTCCAACAGCTGCTTTAGCCGCTTATTGGGGTAAATTTAAACATATCTGGTTTATTCACGAAATACCAACACTGTCTACAGATTGTACATTTTTATATCGAGAAAAATATATATGCAAATATATAGAGAATTCTTCTATCAAGATATTATCTGTTTCTGAAGCTATTTCAACATACTATAGTCGTTATTTAACAGACAAAACTAAAATAGAACGTATACATTATGCTATTGAAATACCTAGTATAACTTCCACCCCAAATCACATTTATACCCTAATAATGGTAGGTTCTTTTAATGAAAATAAAGGACAGAAAGAAGCTGTATATGCTAGTAATATTGTTAAGAATAAGTATCAAATACCATTTCAATTATTATTAGTAGGTGCCAATAAAGATAAATATACCCATGAAGTAAAAGAAATTATTAAACAAGAAGGACTTACTCAACAAATTAAAGTAATAGACTTTACTTCTTCAATAATAGACTATTACCAACAGGCAGACGTACTAATTACCTGTTCCGCTTCTGAAGGATTACCAAGAGTGATTATTGAGGCACAAAAATTAGGAATACCCGTTATTGCTACTTCTATTCAACCTAACAAAGAACTAATCGAATCAGGATATAATGGATTATTATACCAAAGAGGAAGCTATAGCGAGTTAGCCCAACATATTATTGAATTAAGTGATAAACAAAAACGAAAAAAAATGAGTGAACATGCAGTAAATCGCATAAAAGATCTTTATACTATGAAAGGTTTCATTACAGAATTCACAAAAACAATTGATAAATATGAATAAAGTTCTTTTTTACCATTTAGAATTTCCTGCAGGAGGTACAGAAAAAGTAACTATCAACATAGCTAAATTTCTTAGTAATAAAAACTATGAGATTCATGTTATGACTTCAAATAAAACGCAAGATAAAAATTTTCCATATATTAAAAATATTATAGAAATTCCTAACCAGAAATCTGCCTTTGACGAATCTTCAGCTGAAAACTTTTTAATTGAGTATTTACAACAAAAAGAGATTGATATATTTGTACTTCCTGCAAGACTAGCACCTGATTTATGCTCACAAATAAAAAAAAGGACAAAGTGTAAAATCGTTTTTTGCCTACATAGTATGCCTTTATGGGAAGTAAAAAGTTTATTATGTAGTAAAAAAGAAAGGAGTAGACGCAATTTATACAAAAGAATACATTGGTATACAACAACTTACATAAAAGGATATTGGTTTAATTCTTACAATAGAAGATTTATAGCTCCATATCGAGAGACTTATAATAATGTAGATGTATTTGTTACTCTATGTACTGACTACAGAAATAAATTAAAAAAAATCCTACACTGCTCAGGTAAAAAAATCGAAATAATATCAAACTCTGAAGAGAGACCTTCTCAAGTAAATTTAAATAAAAAGAAGCAAATTATATATTCAGGTAGATTGAGTTTCTTTGACAAAAGAGTAGACAGATTATTAGCTATATGGGAAAAATGCCAAGATTCACTAAAAGATTGGGAGCTTATCATTATTGGAGAAGGAGAAGAAAGAACAAATTTAGAGAATCTAGCAAAAAAAATGAATTTACAGAGATTAGTTTTTGCAGGCTATATTTCAAACATGGAACCTTATTACCAAAATGCCTCTATTATTTGTCTTACCTCAAATTTTGAAGGATGGCCACTTTGCCTTACAGAAGCATTATCATATGGAGTTATACCTATATCCTTTAATTGTAGTGAGGGAGTAAAAACAATATTAGCATCAGAAGACAAACCTATTGGAATTCTCATTCCACCTAACAATCTCAATCTATTTGCAAAAGAGCTAATAAACTTAGCTAATAACAAAAATAAAATGGAGGAAATGAGGCAGAATATTATTCATAGATCTAACCTTTATACATCCGACATCATTGGAGATAAATGGTTTACCTTATTTAATAGACTACAAAAGTAATAATTATAAAACCTTCAGCCTATCACGCTTTATAGTAACCAGCCACGGGCAAATGAATCTTAAATACTTATTCAGATGGAAAAGTTTCAAATCGGAGGCTTTTCCTCCTAGACGCTCGCTTAAATACCTGCTAAGTTCTATTCTTTTGTCCGCATCATTTACTTTCTTTATTTTACGGCATATCATGCCATGTGCTAGCCTACGTTTATACTTCTTCATTCCAGGGAAAGTTTTTTCCATCAAAAAAAGTGTATCAATATCTTCTTTTATACGATTTCCAGACTTAACTCCCTCTACACTAACTTTTGCTGTATGCTGACGAAATTTATTCAACTCTGCATAAACTTCTATCATATCTCCTTGTAACAGCATCTGGAACCAGAAATACCAGTCGCCACTATATCTCATACTTAAAAAAGAGGAATCTGATAATTTAATAGCATAAGAACGACGAAACAGTACTCCGCTAGCATTAGCAACACAACAATTCCAATACATATTATGCTCCGCATAAGCCTTCCCTGAAAATCTGCAAGCTGATACAGTCGGCTTATTCTTCCCCCAGTAATTGGCTTCCTGTGGCAATATACTGCCATTCTCATCTATATATTTTGAAGCAGTCATACATACAGATATATTGGAATATTTCTGCACCTGCCCCACACAAGTTTCCAAAAATGTAAACTCGCACAAATCATCGGCTTCTGCTATCCAGATCCATTCGCCTTTTGCCAGCAGAATCCCTTTCATCCATTGTTTGAAGGGACTTCCTGTGTTTTGCTCATTTACAACAAAATGAGAAACATGAGGATTGTTCTTATATTTGTCAAGAATCTCTAAACTGTTGTCTGTAGAAGCGTCATCCAAAAGTATAAGTTCAAAGTCTTGAAAAGTCTGATTCAAGATTGACGACAAGCGCGCATCCAAATAACGTGCGTAATTATAATTAGGAACGACAACACTGACCAATGGAACTTTTTCATTCATAAACACAAAAGATATCTGCCAACCAATAAATCTATATACTATTATTTATCAATAATATTTAAATACTTACTTCGTTTCAGCCCCAATGTATAGGGAAGAAAATGTATAAAACGATGCAAACGAGGTTTCCAATTATTTAAAACATTTTCTCCTTTCCAAGGTGTCAAATCTTGATACTCAAAATACAAATGTCTTAATGGATGCATACAATGATATTGCCAAGGCTTACGCGAAGAATAATGCAATATTGCAGGATGTAAAATAGTATCTATATACGGTGGACACCAGTCGGCAGCCTTTCCCTTAGGTACACGATAAGCTCCCTCCTGCACATTCCATTTCATATCGACTAATACTCTATGCTCATGTAACAAGCCGTTTAATAAATCCTGATCGTTATATAACACACGCTCCGGATTATCTTTATAATAAGTCTTACATTGCTGCTCGATATTATGCTTCCGCCAATAATCCAAATTCAATAATAATACTCCTCCATTAAAATAATTATATGAAAGATCGTACCCCAAACGATTACAATGCACCGGATTAACGGTAAAATCGTCTGGAACACCAGCCAATGCTTTACCTTCCAGATTTGTATTCCAAAAATCATCTAACGGTTTCAAAACCAAAATATCACTATCCAGATAAAGAACTTTCTTCACTGAATCAGGAAGTAAAGAAGCCAAAAGACAACGATAAAACACAACCATAGGCAACCTTTGTCCTTCCCAGCGTATAGCATATCCTTCCAATTTTTCCTGAGGAACTTCATAAAAAGCAATAGAAGCTCCATACGTTGTCGCTAAATCCGACAAAACCGTACGGTCTGCTTCCGACAGTCCATTAGCAACTACATGCACTGTAATATCCGAAGGTGTATCATTTTTTAAGATAGAAACCATTGTTACAGCACAAAAACGTACAAACTTATGATCAATGGTAAATACTATATGCTTCATATCTTCCAATTATTTATTCAGGTTCTTGAAAAAATCTGCCATTGTATGGTCTTCGTGTATATATCCGTCTGCCTGCAAACGGTCGAAGACACGGCTTCCTATCACACGGTCGTATTCCTCATTCAGTTTTCCTTCTTTATACAAGCCATAAAAATAGCGCCAGTGACGTCCGCCATGTTTGCTGGGATTCTGCTCCAGCTGCTTTCCGCCATTAATCATTTTCTCCAGAAACTGCTGACGACCTCGGATATTATAATGATAAATACGGATATCACTTTTGCCGGAACGCTTGGGGAACATAGCTACCTTATGGTTTCCCATCGAAATCTGGATGTATCCACGGGTACGGTGCATTACCTTAGGTATTTGTCTGCCAAAAAGTGAATAAGGGGAAAGATCATACTTATCCGTATCTGTTACAGGGTCTACAACATATTTCCATTCACGAAACGACTTACCTTCCTCAGGATACATATTCCGTATGGCGCACTTTATCACATTATCAGAAACATGTTTCAGTCCACTTTTCAAATTACCCGAAGGAGCATACCAAAACTCGTCAGCATCGGCATTGATAACCCAGTCGGCATGAAAAACAGTTTTAGCACACCAAACCATACGATCCACCCATTTTTTCTGGCGATAGTCGGTTGCCGGCTCCTGAATAATTTCTTTTATCCATCCCAATTCTTTATATTTACGAAGAATGTCTGGAGTATGGTCGGTTGAGTTATTATCAGTTACAATAAATCCATCTACCCCCATCTGCTTATGGAATATCAGGTTTTGTTCCAGTAATTCTTCCTCGTTCTTCACCAACAATGTCATATAAAGAATTGGATGAGAAGGCCGGCGCCAGCAGAACAAACTTTCGCACAAAGCATAGGTTACTTTCTTTATTAACGAAAAAATGATACTCATGGCAATTTAGTTTATAGGTACTTTTATCCATCTTGCTGGATAAATATAAGGAGTTTCTTCTTTCATAAACCAGCGAGAAGGAACAATAACAGTTTTATTCTTTCTCGGATTTAACCATGCTCCCCACCAACTGAAAGTACTATTACAGATAATATGGTTTCGACAATGACTCATCAGCATCATATCCTGCCAACTGTCATTTCCTTGATTCCAATCTATGTAATGGGCATTAGATAAAGATAAATTCTGTTTCACCCATTCTATATCATCAGAAAAAACATAAAAAGAAGGAGTTGAGTCATGCTTTTTCAATTCGGCTATGGCATTTTTATAATAGGGCAACTGACAGACACATCCGGCATTTGCCCAGAATTTCGGAAGTAAATAATCACCGCGACGAATGTGTATTGATACAGCATGCTCATCGGCATCTATTACTTTCATCATTTCACGACTCCGGATATTTATCAATTCCATATTAAAACAGAAAGTCTTTCTAACATCATCTTCGATGTCAGCAAAGAAACGCTCCGACTGATAAAATCCTTTGAAATAGATCAACGGCCAAGCATATTTTTTCTCAAAAGCTTCCATGGAGCCGTTTTTCTGTTTTCGCTCATAAACGACCTTACACAGTAAGAATTCCATAAGTTTCTTAAGTGTACGATTTATACAAAACTCGGTATGGGGCAAAGCAAATACCCGGTTCATTTCATATCCGTGATGTACATGGTAATGCATCATATCCGATAAGTCTATCTTTGTATGAGGAAAAAGTTTCTTCATCTTCAGATAGAAGGCATATATAAACATCTGGTTGCCTAAGCCACCTGTCATTTTTATTAGTCTCATATGTGGGCGTTGTTATACTTCAAAATCAGTTTCAAACATTCGTTGGCATCGAAACCTCTTGCCTTGGCGTATTCATCGGCAAGAATGGCAAACATTTCCGGCGTTCCCGGAAGGCGTTCAAAGTTACGGCAACCTTCTTCCATATTGACCGTGCGGAAACGGATACGGTTCAGGTCTATTATTTCTACCTCTACACCTTTGTCTGTATGCCGGAACAGGATATTCCCTCGCGAATAGTCTTTATGCAGATATCCTTTCTCATGGAGTGCAGCCGTTGTACGGGCAATGGCACGCAAAATTTCTTCTTGACCGGGGAAATCACCTCGCATCAGATTGACATACGAATATGGGCATTCCGACTTCAGACTGATATAATAGCTGCGTGTGAAAAGCAGTCCGTTACGCTCGGTATAATAGGCTACTGGAGCAGGACTTCCGATTCCTTCCCGACGGAGCATTTCGGCATACTCGAACGAACGTTGTGCTTTCGACGAACGGAACACTCCGTATGCGATGCGGTTAATCAGGTTAGGAACACGGAAGGACTTGATTACGACTTTCGTTCCGTACCAGTCCATTTCACGCAGTTCGTTGCGTCCTTTATAAATCACCGTTCCACTATCGTATTTAAACAAAGCAGGCAGGGCTTTTACATAACTCGTCAATGTACGGAAATCAGATGCCACATATACTTTCCGTGGATGAAACAAACGATAGATACGGTTCAGCAGTACCGACCACGAACGGCAATAGTGAAGCGGTCCTCCTAACTCACGTTCAAAAAACTCCGGATGACGCGCATTTAAAGCGTCTATCAATTTTCTCTTTAAACTACGATCGGACACACGTTTAGAACCAGTTCGTACCCGATAATACACTGACACCCGAGACAAGGCTACAACCTTTCCACCATCTTTTAACATAGCAATCCAAAAGGCCCAATCCTCTCTTGCAACAATATGCTTATCATAGCCGCCTACCCGTTCCCAATCTGATTTCCGATACAAAGCACAAATAGGTATCATATTCTTCCGGGCCAGCAACTTACGCGAAAAAGGAGGTAATTTCCATTCACCTTTACGGTTACCGAAATATTCAGCACGAGGACATACAGCTTTTATTTTCATGTCAGACAATATCACATGTACTGCATCAGACACAAAGGTTTCACTCATCTTGTCGTCGGCATCAAAAGGCAGTATAAACTCCCCTTTCGCCAGCCGAACAGCCTGATTTCGGGCTGCACAAGCTCCCCCGTTAGGTTGGGTATAAGCGCGTACACGCTGATCTTTCTTTGCATAGTCACATGCGATACGATACGAAGCATCTTTCGAGCCGTCGTCTACCACCACTACTTCGAAGTTCGGATAATCGGAAGCCAGTATAGAGTCGAGTGTTTCCGGCAGAAAAGCCTCCATATTATATACGGGTACTACAACCGAAACCAAAGGGGATTTATCCATATCTGCAATCATTAAATTTTATCGAGTCCTTTCGTATATTTCAACCAATAGTATTTCAAGGGATTCTTATATTTCAGTTGTTTCCACGGACGGCTTCCATGCGGACGATGCCAAACAGGAAGAGTGGTAAACAGATAGTTCTGAAAACCTTGTTTCAGGGCTTCGTGTGAAATGGTTACATCAAACCAGTTTTTTGTCGGGTCGAGCTGACGGAAATCGAAAGCACGGAGAAACTCCGGGGTAAGCAGTGAGCAACAGAAACTGCAATGTTTCTTTTCCGGATATACCTTGCCTTCATTACCTTTGGCATGCAAATATGGATAGTTGATAACTCCATTCTCGTCTACAGTTACAGCTGCCGCAATGGCACATCCTCTACGTGCTGCTGCTCCGTCGTACAATTCCTGTAAGGTGTTCTTCTTTACTACAACATCCGACTCTACAATAAGCAGACCTGCATCGTCGGCAATAGCCTCTTGCTGAGAGCGTTGAAGTACCAGCAGATAGTTTGGAGAAGGATGAGTTGTAATGTCGGATAAATTGACCAGACGAAAATTCAATTCTTTGGAAGCTTCCTCCAGACGTTTGGTGTTCTCTTCTGTACTGAAGTCATTGTACACTGTATAAGTAAAAGGAACTTTAATGTCGGAAGCTAAAATGGCACGCACTGTTTCGAGAGTAAAATCTATCGAATCTTTTACTGGAGTTATGATATGCAAACATTTCATATGAACATCATTATTAAAGTACAAAGGTAGATAAATTACCAACACTAGGTAGACAAAATACCAACATTTTTCAAATCTACACAAAGATTTCATTTCATCCAATTATAAATGTAAAAAATACTACCTTTGCACGACTTTAGAAAAAGCAAGTATGAAAGTTATCGTTGACAATAAAATACCTTATATAAAGGAAGCTATCGAAGCGCTCGCCGATGAAGTGGTTTATTTGCCGGGAAAAGAAATTACTCCGGAAGTCGTAAAAGATGCTGATGCACTGATTACCCGTACACGTACTCGCTGCGACCGTACCTTGCTGGCAGGCAGTAAGGTAAAGTTTATTGGAACGGCCACCATCGGATTCGATCATATCGACACAGTTTATTGTCACGAAGCAGGTATTACATGGAGCAACTGTCCGGGATGTAACGCCGGTGCTGTTGAACAGTATCTGCATTCATCATTATTACTGTTAGAGCAGGAAAAGAGCATCACACTGAAAGATGCTTGTCTAGGCATTGTCGGAGTAGGACATGTAGGCAGCCGCATCCTGCAACTGGCAGAGCGTTTAGGAATGCGTGTGCTCCTGAATGACCCTCCTCGGGCCGATCATGGAGAAAAAGGTTTTGTCGACTTGCGCACACTGGCATGCGAATGTGATATCATAACTTTTCATACGCCACTGGAAAGAAGTGGAAAATATCAGACTTATCACTTGGCAAATGAATCTTTTTTCAACCAGCTGGAAAAGAAACCGTACATAATTAATACGTCACGCGGAGAAGTTATAGAAACTGAGGCGATTCTGAATGCTTTAGCTACCGGGAAAATATCTGGAGCTATAATCGATGTGTGGGAAAATGAACCGAATATTAACCTTGAGCTGTTAGATAAAGTATTTATCGGCACTCCACACATTGCCGGATATTCTGCCGACGGAAAAGCAAATGCTACCCGAATGGTACTGGAATCATTTTGTCGTTTCTTCGGAAAAGAAATGAAATTCTCTATTGTTCCTCCCGAACAACCGCATGTACCTTACGACAGCAACGAAAACGTCCGCCAGTTACAGATGTACAATCCGCACCTGGACTGTGAAGTCTTGCGTGCACACCCGGGAACATTCGAACAGTTGCGTAGCGAATACCATTTACGACGGGAATGAAAGCAAACGTTCCATCACTTGTGGATAGTATGTGTATTCCAGTGCATGCACGCGCTGAGCAAGGGTTTCGACGGTATCATCGGATAAAACGGGACATTTCGCCTGAAAAATAATATCTCCCTGATCGTAATGTTCATTAATATACTGAATAGTAATACCACTTTCATGTTCACCCGACGCCAGAACTGCTTCATGAACGTGCATACCATACATTCCTTTTCCTCCAAATTTAGGAAGTAACGAAGGGTGTATATTTACTATTTTATGTGCATAATCATGCAATATATCTTCTGGAATACGCGACAAAAAACCTGCCAGTACGACAAAATCGACTTTGAAGCTTTTCAAAACCTCAAGTCCCTTACCCGCAGCAAAATCCTGTGGAATTATGATCTCGCATGGAACATTCAGGATATGAGCACGCTCAACAACACGGGCGGTAGGACGTGAGGCTATCACAACTGCTACTTCCACCGTAGCATGACCACTGAAATAACGGATAATGCGTTCGGCATTTGTTCCTTCACCCGAAGCTAAAATGGCAATTTTTTTCATTGATTCACCTTTTTTGTGCACATAATATATAAAATTGTGCAAAGAAATTGCATTTATTTGGCTGAATATTTGTATAGAACGAGAAATATTTATTCCTTTGCACCGAAAAATAATTAAAATTATTCTATTTATAAACTTAAAACAAGAAAATTATGTCTGAAATCGCATCAAAAGTACAGAAAATTATCGTTGATAAATTGGGCGTAGAAGAATCAGAAGTTACTCCAGCAGCTAGCTTCACTAACGACCTGGGTGCTGACTCTTTGGATACAGTAGAATTAATCATGGAATTCGAAAAAGAATTCGGTATCTCTATTCCTGACGATCAGGCAGAAAAGATCCAGACTGTAGGCGACGCTATCTCTTACATCGAAGCTAACGCAAAATAATTTAATTCTACTTTTATGGAATTAAAGAGAGTAGTGGTAACAGGTCTTGGTGCGCTCACACCGATAGGTAATACTGTTCCTGATTTCTGGAACAACCTTATCAATGGAGTAAGCGGAGCAGGACCTATTACTCATTTCGATGCATCTAAGTTCAAGACTCAGTTTGCTTGCGAAGTAAAGAACTTCAATGTGAACGATTTTATCGATCGCAAGGAAGCTCGTAAGATGGACTTGTATACACAATATGCCATCACTGCTGCAAAGGAAGCTGTAGCTGATTCCGGAATTGATGTCGAAAAAGAAGATTTGAATAAAATCGGAGTTATTTTCGGAGTAGGTATCGGAGGACTTCATACTTTCGAAGAAGAAGTTCTGAATTATGCACAGACTAAAGATACTATCGGTCCGCGCTTCAGTCCGTTCTTCATCCCGAAAATGATTGCAGACATAGCATCTGGTCATATTTCTATGATTTATGGCTTCCATGGACCTAACTTCACTACTACTTCTGCGTGTGCATCATCATCAAATGCTATCGGTGAAGCTTTCAACCTGATTCGTTTGGGTAAAGCTAACATGATCGTTGCAGGAGGTGCTGAAGCAACAATCTATCCGGCTGGAGTAGGAGGTTTTAACTCTATGAATGCATTGTCTACACGTAATGACGACCCGACTCATGCTTCACGTCCGTTCAGCGCAAGCCGCGACGGTTTCGTAATGGGAGAAGGAGCCGGATGTCTGATTCTGGAAGAACTGGAGCACGCTAAAGCACGTGGCGCGAAGATTTATGCCGAACTGGCCGGAACAGGTGCTTCTGCCGACGCTTATCATATAACAGCCTCTCATCCGGAAGGTCTGGGTGCGAAACTGGTTATGACAAACGCTCTGGAAGATGCAGGTATGCAACCGGAAGATATCGACTATATCAACGTACACGGTACTTCTACACCAGTAGGAGATATTTCAGAAGTAAAAGCTATTCAAGCTCTGTTCGGAGAGCATGCTTATAAGCTGAATATCAGTTCTACTAAATCAATGACAGGTCACTTACTGGGAGCTGCCGGAGCTGTAGAAGCTATTGCCAGCGTACTGTCTGTGAAAAATGACATTGTTCCTCCAACAATCAACCACGAAGAAGGTGATAACGACGAACAAATCGACTATAACCTGAACTTCACATTCAATAAGGCACAACATCGTACTGTTCGTGCTGCATTGAGCAACACATTCGGTTTTGGTGGACACAATGCATGTGTAATCGTAAAAAAATACACTGAATAAACTGTGTTTAGCAATATAACTGATAAGATAAGACTTCTTTTCCGCAAGGATAAGGAGCCTTATCTTTGTTTTTACAAAATGCTCGGATTTTATCCGAGAAATATAGAAATCTACCAACAGGCCTTGTTGCATAAATCGTCTTCAATAAAAGCCGGTAAAGGACGATTACTGAACAACGAACGACTTGAATTTCTGGGTGATGCCATTCTGGATGCCATAGTTGCCGATATCGTATATAAAAAATTCGAAGGTAAACGAGAAGGTTTCCTTACGAATACACGTTCCAAGATCGTACAACGCGAAACCTTGAACCGTGTAGCCGTAGAAATAGGACTGGATAAACTGATAAAATACACTACACGCCAGTCTTCACATAACAGTTATATGTGTGGAAACGCTTTCGAAGCACTTATCGGAGCTATTTATCTGGACCGTGGATATCGTGCATGCAAGAAGTTCATGGAAGAACGTATCATCAACCAATACCTGAACTTAGAAAAAATATCACGCAAGGAAGTCAACTTCAAGTCGAAACTGATAGAATGGAGTCAGAAAAACAAGTTCTGTGTAGAGTTTAACCTGATAGAACAATCACTCGACAGCGATCAGAATCCGATTTTTGAAACGCAAATTACCGTAGAAAATATTCCGGCAGGTACAGGCAAAGGATATTCTAAAAAAGAATCCCAGCAAGAAGCTGCACATGCAACGCTGACTAAAATAAAAGGCGACCCACAATTTATTGACGCCATTTTTGCAGCTAAAGCAGAAAGAGAAAAAGCAGCAGAAACTGCCGAATCGGAAAATACAACAGCTATACACGAAGAAGCTATAGCAGTCGAAGAAAGTATTAGCGTTCGGGAAGAGGAAATTCCAGAAGAGCACTTCGTAGATACTGAACGTATTATTGCAGAGGCTGAGGAAGTTGCTTTCCGTGAAAGCAAATAAAAACAAACGAGTCAGAAGTTGTAGTCTAATGGACTTTCCAACTTCTGACTCGTTTGTTTTTCAGTATAATATTTCACTACATATTTTTCTATAAGAAACGTCTTTAAGAATTACTTTTTTATCTCCATCAAGTAGGTAAAGTGATGGCATTGCTTTTAAATCATACAAGCAACGTTGCTTAATTTCTTCACGGTCAGTTCCAACAATCCACTCCTTGGGCAATTCACTTATAGTTGTCTTCCATACATCTAAATTTCCTTCTGTATATATAGCTAGAACAGTAAGATTTCCAGCATCAACCTCTTGCTGAAGCAATTTATCATGTAGCATTTCCATCATGACATCATGGCAACTTGGACATTCTGGATCATAAAAAACTAATAAAAGCCGATTCTTATTAACCCTTGTCTGATATAATGTATGCCTACTGCCATCCGGAAGATAATATATAAAATTCATAGCCCTCTGACCAGGAGAATTCTGATTTATCAACTGTAGAGTAAATAGTAACGAACTCTTTTTTAAGTCATCTACATATTTACTTTCTAACATACGTTTCAAAAACAGAACATATAGACCTTCATTATAATAAGGAGAGTTTGGATTATACAAATAATCTTCCATCATCTGTAGAAATATTTTTTGTGCATAAGCCTGCTGTTCTAAACCACCACAAAAGTTATCTATACATTCTACTTGCTGCCTCTCAGCTAATGTCCCATCTGCCAATATAGCTAAAAAATCAACTATACCCTGTTCTGTTATATTCCGATTATTTACTAACGCCGTATCTGCAAAATTAAAATTATCCCAATAATGCGCTATCAGATAAGCTTTACGCTCTTCTGGCTGTGTAAGCATTGCAGGTATTTCAGGAAAAGGGAAAAATGATCTTATCTTTTCTTGCTGTTGTACTATTTCTTTATTAACAGAATTCTTCTCTTCTTGCACTTTATGATAACAAGAAGTGATTCCCAATATTAACCAAGCATATATCCCAAAACAATTAAACTTACCCCATTTCTTATTATGAATTATTTCCTTCATACTTTCCATTATTTCTTGTGGGACAAATTCATTTATTAAAAATATCTGTATCCTAAATAAGGGAAATTTATAACACAAATGACATCTCCACCATTATTACGGAGAAAATATATAAGCCATTTACTCCTTATCCAAAACAGATTCCCATTCTTCGTCCTTGAATAACCAAATCGTGTTCCTCTGTTACTAATTTCAATTTTCCAGCTACCTCACCTAAAGGTACAGAAGTTATTTCTGAACCTCTCAAAGAAACCATTCGACCAAATTGTCCACTTGTAATCAGCTCTGTAGCATGTCCTCCCATACGAGTGGCTAAATTACGGTCGAAAGCTGTAGGACCTCCCCCACGCTGTATATATCCCAACACCGTTTCACGGGTTTCAAAGCCAGTTTCATATTCTATTTCCTCTGCAATATACTGTGCAGCTTTCTTGCCTCCCAGTGTAGGAATACCTTCTGCAACTACTACGATGGAATAAGGCTTACCCTTCTTCAGGCGGCTAATAATAGTATCACCGATACGATGTATATCGAAAGGAATCTCCGGCAACAGAATAATATCTCCTCCACCTGCCATACCTGAGTAAAGTGCTATCCATCCCGCTTTGTGTCCCATGACTTCGATAACCATCACACGCTGATGTGCACTAGCAGTGGAATGTAATCGGTCTATTGCTTCAGTAGCAATGCTTACAGCAGAATCAAAGCCAAAAGAGATATCGGTCCCCCACACATCATTATCAATCGTTTTAGGTACAGTCACGACATTTACTCCAGTTGCAGCCAATTTGGCTGCAGTCTTTTGTGTACCGTTTCCACCAATACACACAACACAATCCAGCTTGCGCTCACGAATTGTTTTCAACATCATGGCTGGCTTATCTTCCGAAACAGGTACATTTGCTCTATTCTTAAAAGGCTTCTCACGCGATGTTCCCAATATGGTTCCGCCCATGCTCAGCAGTCCAGTCAGAGAGTTCTCATCCAATGGAATAATATCGTTATCCAGCAAACCACGAAATCCACTGCGTATTCCGTAAACTTCCATCCCATAATGGCTGATTGCCGTTTTGCAAACTCCTCTGATAGTTGCATTTATACCAGGGCAGTCGCCTCCCGATGTTAAGATTCCTATTCTCATAACCTTTAAATTTTCACTACTTGTGGTAAAGTTATAAGAAAAAAGTGTAGATTTGTGATTTCTGAAAGGAAAAATCTCTATTTGAAAGAGAAATAGCCTAACTTTGCAGATAAAGATATAGATAAGAAAAAGAAAAATATAAATAAATGGTTTCAACAAAGTTAATCGGAAAGCTATTTGTTTCGCGACAAAAGGAAATAGACCGGTACGCGAAGGAAGCAGAAACTATCCAGGAACATGTGTTCCGAAAACTTATACAAACCGCCGCCGCTACGGAATGGGGAAAGAAATATAATTATGCCAACATACGTACATACACTGATTTTCAGCGTGTACCTATACAACAATATGATGATGTAAAAGGTTATGTAGACCGTATGCGACATGGAGAGAAAAACATTTTATGGCCCGGACAGGTAGTATGGTATGCTAAATCATCGGGAACAACCAACGATAAAAGTAAATTCATCCCTGTCAGCAAAGACGGATTACGCCATATTCACTATAAGGGAGGAACAGATGCTGTAGCCCTTTATCTGCGATCAAACCCTCAAAGTAATTTCTTTTCGGGCAAAGGGCTGATTTTAGGAGGAAGCCACAGTCCTAATTACAATCTGAAAGATAGTCTGGTAGGTGACTTGTCGGCTATTCTGATACAAAATATTAATCCATTAGTAAACTTCATCCGCGTACCGAGCAAAGAAATAGCATTGTTAAGCGAATTTGAAGAAAAAGTAGAACGGATAGCTGAAACAACTATTCACGAAAACGTAACCAATCTTTCAGGAGTTCCGTCGTGGATGCTTGCCGTAATTAAACGTATCTTGGAAAAAACCGGTGCCAAGCACCTGAACGAAATCTGGCCTAACCTGGAAGTCTTTTTCCACGGAGGAGTATGTTTCACACCATATCGAGAACAATACAAGCAGCTGATTACAAGCGATAAAATGCATTATATGGAAACATACAATGCAAGTGAAGGTTTCTTCGGACTGCAAAGTGATCTGAACGACCCAGCCATGTTGCTGATGTTGGATTACGACGTCTTTTATGAATTCATTCCATTGGAGGAAATAGACAATCCGGCTCCAGCCATCATACCACTGGCAGATGTAGAAATCGGCAAGAATTATGCAATGGTAATCAGCACCTCCTGCGGACTATGGAGATACATTATTGGAGATACGGTCAAGTTTACGCAAAAATCACCGTATAAATTTGTAATTTCCGGCCGTACAAAGCATTTTATCAACGCCTTCGGCGAAGAGTTGATGGTAGATAATGCAGAAAAAGGTCTGGCACGTGCCTGCGCCGCAACAGGTGCTCAAGTACTAGAATACTCAGCTGCACCGGTATTTATGGATGCTAATGCAAAATGCCGACATCAATGGCTGATAGAATTCAGTACTATGCCCGACTCTCTGGAAAACTTCAGACATACACTTGATAAAGCATTGCAGGATATCAATTCTGATTATGAAGCCAAGCGTCATAAAGATATTACGTTGCAGGAACTGGAAATTATCGTAGCACGCCCTAATCTGTTCCACGACTGGTTAAAGCAAAAAGGGAAACTGGGCGGACAACATAAAGTACCGCGTTTGAGCAACAACCGTGACTACATCGAAGAAATGCTAAAACTTAATCTATGAAGCCCATACCTAAATACATAGCCATATTACTGGTAATCATCGGATTCTATGCATGTGCAAGTACCGGATCACCTGATGGAGGACCTTATGATGAAGATCCCCCTAAATTTATACGTGCTATACCTGAGCCAAATGCAACCAATAATACTCGTAAGAAGATTTCAATCGAATTTGATGAATTTATCAAACTTGAAAACGCTTCTGAGAAGGTAATCATTTCTCCACCGCAAAAAGAAAGCCCCGAAGTGAAAACTAGCGGAAAGCGTGTACTTGTAGAGTTTTTCGATACTTTACAAGAAAATACTACCTACACAATCGACTTCGGCGATGCTATTGTAGACAATAATGAAGGAAACCCCTTGGGACAATTCTCATATGCTTTTTCTACCGGAGATAGAATTGATACCATGCAAGTATCGGGTACTGTATTAAATGCCGAAAATCTGGAACCTATAAAAGGAATTCAGGTAGGATTGCATAAAAACTTGAATGATTCGGCCTTCACCACACTCCCATTCGATCGTATCTCACGTACTGACAGTCGCGGACAGTTCACTATCCGTGGTATTGCTCCAGGCAGTTATCGAATTTATGCTTTGATGGATGGAAACCAGAACTATCTGTTCGATTCAAAAACAGAAGTAATTGCTTTTCAGGACTCCGTCATTGTACCCAGCATGGAAGGTGCTGTCCGCCAGGATACATTATGGAATGAGAAAGATACAACAAAAATTGATACAATAAAACAAGTCAACTATACTCGCTTTTTGCCAGACAATATCATATTACGGGCATTCAAGGAAGAAAGCAGTCTCCAGTACCTAATGAAGAGTGAGCGCCCCAAAACAACGCAGTTCTCACTCTATTTCAGTGCTAAATCGGATACACTACCCACTTTAAAAGGGTTAGACTTCGATGAAAAAGAATTGATTGTCGAAGCCAATCCGCGCAACGATAGCATTCTTTACTGGATAAAGGATACCGCTCTGTGCGAACGTGATACCCTGACTTTGCAGCTGGATTATCTCGCAACAGATACTCTTGGAAAACTGGTTCCCAAGACTGATACGTTACGTATGATAAACAAAATACCAAAAGCTAGACGACTCGCTTTATTGGAGGAAGAGAACAAGAAAAAAGAAAAAGAGCGTAAAAGACGTGAAAAGAAAGGAGATACGCTAACCGTAGAAACTCAATTTCTGACTGTCAATACAGATGCACCTTCAGCGCTCGACCTAAACCGAAACATTGTACTGAGCTTTGAAGAGCCTCTGGCCAGTATAGATACATCGGCCATACACATGAGTACAATGGTAGACTCTGTATGGCAGGATATACCTTTCATTTTTCAAGCAGACAGTGTAGCTCCACGGCGTTATCAGATACTGGCAAACTGGCAGCCGGGAGTAGAATACAAGCTAACTATTGATTCTCTTTGTTTTAAAGGTATTTACGGTCTGTCTTCTGATAAAATAGAGAACACACTAAAGGTTAAGACGCTTGAAGATTACGGAACGCTTTACCTGAACATCGTAGGTGCAGGACCACACGCTATCGTACAACTGTTGAACAGCAGTGATGCCGTAGTACGCCAGCAACCAGTTACAGATAAAAAAACATGTGACTTTTACTTCCTGCAACCAAGTACGAAATACTATATCCGACTGATTAACGATAATAATAATAACGGAAAGTGGGATACAGGACTTTATGAAGACAAACGCCAGGCAGAAGAAGTTTTTTACTTCCCCAAAGTATGGGAAATGAAAGCTAACTTTGAGTTTGAGGAAACATGGAACCTACATGCTACCCCACTCGACAAGCAGAAACTGGATGAAATAAAGAAACAGAAACCTGACGAAACCAAGAAGATAAAAGACAGGAATAAGGAACGAGCCAGAAATCTAGGAAGGTCATGATAAAGAAAATCTTTTTATGCCTGTGCCTCCTGATAGGAGGTACGGCAGCTAAAGCACAATGCGGCGCTGAAAACGATGCAATAAAACCGGGAGAAACACTAAGTTACGAACTGAAATTCAACTGGAAATTTATCTGGATAAATGCAGGTTGGGCTAAAATGACTGTCAATGAAACGACACACAAAGGTCAGCCTTGCCTGAAAACAGACTTGCAGTCGTACACAAATAAAAAAATAGACTTTTTCTTCAAGATGCGTGATACATTAACATGTATTACTACACAGCAGTTGGAGCCTTTATATTTCCGTAAAGGAGCAGAAGAAGGAAAACGCTATACTGTAGACGAAGTGAACTTCAGCTACCGCAATGGAAAATGCATTGTCGACCAGCAACGTACCTTATATGGTAAGACAGATAAAAAGCATGATGAAATGCCTGTGTGTGTTTACGACATGCTGAGTATCTTGCTGCAAGCTCGTTCATACGACCCATCGGATTACAAACCGGGAGTAAAAATACTATTCTCTATGGCAACAGGTCGCGCCATAGAAAAACAGACTTTGATTTATAGAGGAAAAGAAAACTTCACCTCTGAACAAGGAGTTACTTATCGTTGTCTGGTTTTCTCACTGGTAGAATATGTAAACAACAAAGAAAAAGAGGTTATCACCTTTTATGTAACCGACGACCGTAACCATCTGCCAGTCCGACTGGATATGTATCTGAACTTTGGTTCAGCCAAGGCATTCCTCACCGATATAAAAGGAAATAGGCATCCGTTGACTTCCATTGTAAAATAAATATCAGACACAAGATTATATTAACTCGCCCTAAGCAAGGTTATCTTAAAAATAGATGACATTGTTTAGGGCGAGCTTTCTTTTTAAAAAAAAGATGCTGAAAAGCCTAAGAAATTCTGTACAAATTTTCAAAAAAGATCGAGAAGAATTTCCTAAAAGATGCTGTTCTTTTTCTTATACTTTATAAATATGATCTCAGAATAATGCTAAGCATACTTTAAAACCTTATCCAACACAGGTTTCAAAGAAATTATTCATGCATTTACTCTTCACTTTATTCTTTAAAAGAATTACGTTTTTCACAGTCTTACCCAAGCCTACCATAGGTACTCATTTATAACATTACAGTATTGTAAAAGCCAACGCGGATTCATGCAGATAAAAGTTGCACAAATCCGCGTTTATTCTATTACTCAAAAATACAGGTTTACTTGTTCAATTTCCAGGTAAATCCGTCTTTTGTATCTTTTACTTCAAAGCCTAATGCAGCCAGTGTATCACGAATCTTGTCGCTGGTAGCCCAATCTTTATTAGCTTTTGCCTGCATACGCTGTTCGAGAAGCATGTCTACCACCTTGCCAAAAGCTTCTTCACGCGCCGCATTGTTTTCAGCCTCAGCTTTCAATCCCAAAATATCGAACACAAAGGTATGGAATACACTCTTCAACTCTTCAAGGTCGTCGGCACTGATAGTTGCTTTCTTATCGATTACAGTATTAATCATACGGATAGCGTCGAACAGATGAGAAATAACAATCGGTGTATTCAAGTCATCGTTCATCGCTTCGTAACATTTCTCACGCAATCCAGCCGGTTCAATGCCCGAAGTAGTCTTCGAAGGAGTAATACGTTCCAAGTTCTTCACACCCTCCATCATACGTTCGAGTCCTTTTTCTGCGGCCTGAAGAGCCTCATTACTGAAATCAACTGTACTACGATAATGTGCCTGAAGAATAAAGAAACGGATTGTCATTGCTGAATAAGCCTGAGTAAGAAGCTTGTTCGAACCAGTGAAGAATTCATCAAGCGTAATAAAGTTACCAAGCGACTTACCCATCTTCTGACCGTTAATGGTAATCATATTATTATGCATCCAGTAACGTACCATATCATGTCCTTGAGAAGCTACACTTTGAGCAATCTCACACTCATGATGCGGGAAAATCAAATCCATGCCTCCTCCGTGAATATCGAAGTTTTCTCCTAAATACTTGCGTCCCATAGCAGTACATTCACAGTGCCATCCCGGGAAGCCATTACTCCACGGTGACGGCCAGCGCATGATATGTTCCGGCTGGGCACATTTCCAGAGGGCGAAATCGGCAGGATTATGTTTTTCCTGCTGTCCGTCAAGTTCACGGGTAGTATTGATAACATCGTCCAGATTACGTCCGGAAAGCTTTCCATAGTGATGGTCTTTGTTATATTTTGCCACATCAAAATAAACAGACCCCTGGTTTTCGTAAGCGTATCCATTCTTCAGAATCTCCTCTACCAACTGAATCTGTTCGATGATATGTCCTGAAGCATGTGGTTCAATGCTTGGAGGAAGTACATTTAAAGCTTCCATAGCCTTATGATAGCGGTTCAGATAATACTGAACAACTTCCATCGGCTCTAACTGCTCCAGACGCGCCTTCTTTGCAATCTTATCTTCACCATCGTCTGCATCATGTTCCAAATGTCCAACATCAGTAATATTACGGACATAACGTACCTTGTAACCCAGATGTGTCAGGTAACGGAAAAGAATATCGAATGTAATAGCCGGACGAGCGTGTCCCAAATGAGCATCACCGTAAACAGTAGGCCCGCACACATACATACCCACATGAGGAGCATGCAACGGAACAAAAAGTTCCTTACGACGGGTAAGCGTATTATAAATAGTCAGCTTATTTTCCATAAATAATCTCTTTTAGTTAAGTCACAAAAGTACGGAAAAAAGAAATAATAAGGAAACAGAGGATATTTTTTTTCACAAACAGGCTTCCTATATGCCTTACCAAATACGGAAAGCTATATATATTCGTCAAAAACTAAGGCAAGAAATTTAGTTAACAAACATAGAAGAGGTGGGCAATTTCTTAAATCATGTTATAAAACATAGTTTTTCGGTCCAAATATTTGCAGATATCCTGAAAGTCCGTACCTTTGCACTGTGTTTTTCATAGTATTAGATTTAAGGTTAACAAAGGTTGGAGTACAGCGGTACTCCTTTTTTTATGCCCATACGTAAAATATATGCAAGAAAACAACAAAGTCCTGTTAGGTATGAGCGGAGGAACAGATAGCTCAGTAGCTGCCCTGCTCCTGCAAGATGCCGGCTACGAAGTAACCGGTGTGACTTTTCGTTTCTATGAAAAAGACAACAATACCGAATACCTGGATGATGCACGCGAATTATGTGAACGTCTGCATATTTCTCATATAACCTATGACGCACGCAATGAGTTCCGCGAACGAATCATTTCCTATTTCATCAATGAATATATGACAGGACGTACTCCTGTTCCCTGTACCCTTTGCAACAATTATCTGAAATGGCCGTTACTGAAGAAACTAGCCGATGAAAAAGGCATCTATCATTTTGCTACTGGACATTATGTACAAAAACGGAATATTGACGGATATTGGCATATCACAACCGGAACAGATGTAGATAAAGACCAGTCATTTTTCTTGTGGGGATTGCCTCAAGACATACTGCAACGTATGCTATTGCCCATGGGAAAACTGACCAAAAATAAGGTACGCGAAATTGCGACCGAACGTGGTTTCCTGAAAGCTGCTCACAAGCGCGACAGTCTGGGAGTATGCTTTTGCCCTATGGACTACCGCAGTTTTTTAAAAGAGCATGTAAAAAAAGAGCTTATCATGCCCGGTAATTTTTATGATGAATCCGGTAATTGCTTAGGAAAGCACGAAGGCTACCCTTTCTATACCATCGGACAACGCAGGGGGTTAGGAATCTATCTGAATAAAGCATTGTTTGTAAAACAGATTATCCCTCAGACCAACAGTATTATTCTCAGTGACCAGCTCTGCTCACTGGGACAAACAGAAATGTATCTCACCGACTGGCATGTAACGAATCCTTCTGCCTTATTTGAAACAACTGATGAAATCATCGTAAAAATCCGTTATCGCAAGCAGGCCAACCGTTGTACCGTTATCCCTACCCCCGACGGACAACTGCATATCAAACTACACGAGCCATTGACTTCCATCGCAGCCGGACAAGCCGCTGCTTTTTATCGCGATGACGTCGTATTGGGTGGAGGCATTATTTGTTCGTCATTATAACAAGATTATCACTTGACCCTCCTGTTTAACTGATTATTTGCTTTTTCGGGTTTTGATTTTCCTACTCGCTTACCGCTGGATTTCTTTTTCCCCGTCTGCTTTGCTTTCCAAGCAAAAGGATTCTTCTTATTGACTACCATATTATCTGTATTTTTTTGCAAAAATACAATTATAATCCATAAATAAAGACGAAAACATACCTTCTCCCTCATTGACTTAATGAAAATGACTAATTTTGTTTTTCAACCAAATACAGAAAGCTATGAGTCTATCCGATTACACACATACACTGACACAAGCTGTAAGCGAACTTTCTGACAAGCATTCGTACGAAGGTTTGTTTCATCAATATAAAGATGGCGATCCGCTTCCATCAGGGAAATCACTGCGCCGAATTGTAGAACTCTCCCGAGAAATTCTTTTCCCTGGCTATTTCGGAAACTCTACCGTCCACCGAAGAACTATCAACTACCACATCGGAGTAAATGTAGAAGAACTTTTTGGCTTGCTGACAGAGCAAATACAAGCTGGATTGTGTTTCGGACTAGAGAATACTCCTTCGGATAATGTAATCAAGAAAATTCCTGACCGAGATACAGCTGCATCCATAGCAGCACGTTTTATCAGCAGACTCCCTGAAATACGACGTATTCTTGCTACCGATGTAGAAGCAGCATATTACGGAGATCCAGCAGCTACCTGTTTTGGAGAAATCATCTGTTGTTATCCTATTATCCGTGCAATTACCAATTATCGCATTGCACACGAACTGTATATGCTGAATGTTCCGCTTATTCCCCGCATCATTACCGAAATGGCTCACTCGGAAACCGGAATTGATATTCATCCCGGAGCACAGATCGGGCATCATTTTACTATCGACCACGGTACTGGTGTAGTAATCGGTGCCACGTGTATCATTGGTAATAATGTAAAGCTCTACCAAGGAGTTACATTGGGAGCCAAGAGTTTCCCACTCGATGAAAACGGAAATCCAATAAAGGGTATTGCCCGCCACCCCATTCTGGAAGATGACGTCATCGTATATTCTAATGCAACTATTTTAGGACGTATCACCATTGGTAAAGGTGCAACAATTGGTGGTAACATTTGGGTAACGGAAAGTGTACCAGCTGGTTCACGCATCGTACAACGCAGGGAATAAATTATATATAAGAACAAAGTTTTAATGATTAATAGAAAAAATATGAAACCAACAATTACAATATGTCTAGCTATATTGCTGACTGCTTGCAATACTCAAAAAAAGCAAGAAACAGATAACAATAGTGACTCTTTAAAGAATATCCCACAAGCAGTAGGAAACGACCGAGATGAGCATGGTTGTCTTGCTTCAGCCGGATATACGTGGAGCGAAGTACAGAAAGATTGTATCCGTCTTTTTGAGAAGGGAATACGAGTCGATGCGGCTGATGGAAGTGAACGATCGGCCTTTATTGTTTTCAGCCCCGATTCGACATTAGCAGAGCTATTCTTTTCTGACGAACAGCCTAAGGAAATCTTGGAAAGACGTACATTACCTACAGGCAAATATGCTTGGAATATCGAAGATGATGATACCAAAAATGTGCGTTTCATTGATGGTATATGGACTATCAGCCAAAGGAGTAAACTTATCTATACTCAGAGTAAAGATGAACTAGGTCCAATGCAAACCCTTACTTACGAAGGATTGCTTCCTGCCGCCTCCGGTCCCGGGATATTCTATTCGTTAACCATCAAAAGTAAAAAGCATAGCGGAGACGGAACATTTTCGTTGGCTTTGACTTACAAAGAAGCTGAAAACGGGAAAGATAAGACATTTACTTATGAAGGGAAACGCTTCACTTTACGTGGTATGGCCGGAAATGAAAACGCTACCGTATGGCAACTTATAACAAATGACCAAAAGCAAACCTTTAATTTCCTGGTAGAAAATGACCAAACTCTTACCTTACTAAATGATAAACTGGAAAAAAGTCAGTCGAACCTGAATTATCAACTGAAAAAAGTTAACTGATAAAAAATCCTTCTCACAATGTTAAAGTTACCTCTTCAACTGTGAGAAGGATTTTTTTAGATACTTTAGCACAAACAATTAATAACCTGGATTCTGCTGAGCTTTCTTTTCTTCAGCTGTTAATGCATGTCCATCTTTTTGTATCGCATCTAAATACGTTTGGGGTATAGGCCTCAAATTATGGCGTTCCTGAATATTTGGAGCTGCATCTGGATTAAAGGCTTTGGCACGTTCTACCAGTGTTTTCGTTCTTGATAAATCTTCCCAACGATAAAACTCACCACAAAGTTCACGAGAACGCTCATTTAATAATAAACACATCATACGGTCGTAATCAGAAGTATACCCAAGTTTTTCTATTACTGCTTCATCTTCTTCGGGTAAATGATGATAATCTTTTATTTCAAGAGAAGTTGCAGCTGTTGTTATAGGAATGTTATTCGACTCATAATATGAATTTTCAGGGAAATATGAATTTACATTTCCCATTGTAACATATCCCAATGAATTCTCATTATACGCAGCCCCACCATCACAATAAGCAGAACGATCTTCTCCCTCTTTATATGCAGCACGAGCCCGTAAATCATTAATATATTCAAGTGCTTGCTGATACTCTCCCTGACGAATTAAAACTTCTGCTGCAATCAAATAAGTTTCACCTAAACGAGCCAATATTCCATCACGATAACCGACACGACTATCTCGCGATTCTCTAGATCCATCAATAAATTTACTTAAAGGTGCATAACGATTTGTATAATCATACAATGCAACATCATCATTATTATTACGGTCATTAGGATATGCAACAAAAACAGTAGGTATTGTCTTTCCAGTTTTAGAGTAGACAATTTCATCCTTTAGTTCAACTTTACTAAAACGAGTATCACCTGGACGATTTATAACATACATAATACCTAAATCACCTTGTTCATAAATAGAATTCTTCGATGGATTATTTACTGCATATTTAGTTTTAAAACTTTTCCAAAAACGTGAATCATTTATCATATCGTAAATATTATATATATAATATGTAGTCCTTAAACGCTGATATTCTCGTTCTCCTGCTATATCACGCTGCATTTGAGGCAAATCTTTATATACAGATATATAATATAAATGACACTGATTTCCACTTGCTCCTTCTGATGATTTTTCAGAAGAGAACTGAGCAGATAATAATATCTCATCCAATAATTCATTCACTCCATTAGGTTCTGTATAATTCCATAAGTCGGAGTAATTGGGAGCTAAACTATGATGACTAATAACCTCCTGAGCCAAACGTAAAGATTCAACAAGGTCTTTTTCTTTTGTTCCACTATTCCAACTATCATTAATTTCACTAGCACGCAATAAATAAGCTTTAGCTAAAAAATGTGCAGCTGCATCTTTCGTCATTTTGCCGATCATAGATGCTTTTTCTGGAAGATTATTATATGCCTTAGTTAAATCACTGATAACTTGAGCTAAAGTACCTTCCGTAGTAGCACGAGTAAACTCACGTTCAGGAGTTACACTTGGAGATAATTTCAAAGGTACTCCACCATACTGAGAAACTAATTTTAAATAATTAAATCCACGTAAAAAATAAGCTTCTCCTATATATGTTTTCTTATTAGGTCCCATATAGGAATCTGATTCCACTTTGCTAAGTAACAAATTTGCATTATTAATCCCAATATACATTCCATCCCAAACATCATACATATTAGTAGAGTTACTTACTATCTGAGACTGGAAATTACCATCATAATTATTCCATGAAGCATTAGAACCATCTCCTCCTACCCGAAACTCATCAGTACCAGCATTTGTTGTTGCACAAGCCCATTCTTTTGCAAAATGAAACCTTAAATTATAATATAAACTAACATTTAAAGCATCTATTCCCTCTGACGTATTAAAATAATCAGTATTTTGTTCTGTTGTCAGTTCTTCATCTAAAAAATCGCTACAAGAACATATATTACAGCCAAGTGTAAAAAAACATAGCCCTAATCCTATTTGCTTATATAAATTCATAGTAATAATCTTTAATAATTAAAATCCAACATTTAAACCAACAGTAAACCCTCTATTCCAAGTAGATGTATATGCTTGTGAAGCATCAAGTTCCAGAAAATCAATATTAGAAAAAATACGCCCTGGATTCTTTGCTTGTACATACAATTTAAGATTTGACATCCCCCATTTGTTTATAAGTTTTTGCGGAAATGTATATCCTAATGAAATATTACGAACTTTTAAAAATGAACCTTTTTTATAACCCAAAACACGATAATATGGATCACCACCACCTATATTATAGATAGGCTTTTGATATTCTGCATCTTGGTTATTCTCATTATAATAATCAATTTTTCGTTGCATATATCGTCCTCCTTGCCATTCTCCGCCAGTATCAACCATATAATCAAAACGACCATACATCATAACAGACAAATCAAAATTTTTATAAGTAAATGTATTAGTCATACCAAAAGTCCATCGTGGGCGAGTATGTCCAATAATTACCCTATCATCATTAGGATCTATCTTATAGTCTCCATTTTGATCAACAGGCTTTACCATACCTGGAGAGAAAGAATGTCCATTAGCGTTGAATTTAGCCATTTCTGCAGCATCTTCTTCATGCCATAAACCATCAGATTCATAATCATAAATTACACCCAAAGCCTCTCCTATAAACCATGTATTATTAATATCATCTTCTTTACCATTTGCTAATTCATCAATTTGGTCTTTTTGCCATGCAGCATTAATACTTGTAGTCCATTCAAAATCATGACTTTTTATATTAACAGTATTCAATGTTATATCAACACCAATATTTGAAGTTTTTCCTACGTTTGCATAGGTCTTAGTATAGCCATTTAAAGAAGGAATTGTCATTTCCATTAACAAATCAGTCGTACGAGAGGTATAAAAATCAACCACTCCAGAAATTCTTCCATTCAAAACAGAATAATCAATACCAATATTATATTGAGTGGTCTTTTCCCATGTTAAATCAGGATTTGCCATTGTTATAGAGGAGGCATCTCCCCCAGCAATGGGTTCTGAAGCCCCATATCCAGGAACTAATGAATTACCAAAAGGATAATACATCGGTACAATTGCTCCTTTAGTCTGATAAGGATCTATTGCGGAATTACCCGTCATACCTACTCCAAAACGCAATTTTAACTGATTAATCCAATTAACTTCTTTCAAAAAATTCTCTTGGTCAATACGCCAACCTAATGCTGCACTAGGGAAAAATGCCCATTTATTCCCATCGGCAAGCTGAGAAGCTCCATCCCAGCGACCTGAAACTGTCAAAAGATACTTACTATCATAATCGTAATTTACACGAAACATGTAAGACAATAACTGTTTTTCTATTAAGCCACTTCCCCAATCATCTAATAAAGAAATATTTTCTTTATTTAAGGCATTCCATTTCGCACTATTTAAAGGAATTCCTTCAGCAGCCATAGACGACTCCTCATAATGATAACCTGTAGCACTCTGTAACAGAGTTACCCCCAAAGAATTTTTCCCAAAATTCCGATCATAATAAATTAAGTTATCTAAAGTCCACGAGAAATCAGACTGATTAGTTAAAGATGCTCTATTTTTCCCTTCGCTACTAATAGAAAGTTCATCACGGAAAGTACCATTACGATAATAACGAAAATCAGGTCCGAAATTAAAACGATATTTTAATCCTTGTAAAGGAACAAACATCTCTCCTAAATCTAATTGAGCATAAATACTACCAATGGCTCGGAACATACGACGCTCATTCTGACTATGCTCCCATTCGTCTACTATATTTTTAACTTTGTCATCTCCACCAGGATATTCAATACGTCCACCTTCTGAATCAAAAGGAGATGCATAGGGGAATAAACTTGTCGAAGCCGCATATAAATTATCAGGTAACCCTTTTAATAAAGATCCAACAACTGAAGCAGAAGAACCATATTGTTGCTCACTAAACGTTCCATTTATATTTAACCCCATATTAAACCATTTTACAGGTTGCATATCTACACTCAATCTAGTTGTATAACGAGTATAAGATTGTCCTTTTACAGTTCCTTGGTTATCTAAGTATCCAATTGAAGCATATCCCTTCAATTTTTCAGTCCCCCCACTAGCACTTAATGTATGCTCATGAGTTATCCCTGTTTGAGTAACCATATCGGACCAGTCAGTAGTAGCAACTCTAGAACCATCCCATGTATCTCCTATCCACCCTCTCTCTATATTTCCCCATGCAGTAGGATCCGTTGCACCTAAAAATATTTCATAATCATTTTCTTTCGTAGGCTGATCCCCTCTGGGATATTTTTCTGGATTTAAATAATAATATGACCAACGGCGCCATTCAATATATTCAGCAGAATTCATCATTTCCGAATAATCCTGTAATTTCTCAACAGTAAGAGTACCAGAATAATTTAAACTCATTCTTCCCTCTTTACCTTGCTTCGTAGTTACTAATATAACTCCATTAGCTCCGCGAGAACCATAAATGGCTGTAGCAGAAGCATCTTTCAACACATCAATTGACTCTATGTCCTGAGGATTAATAGTTTCAATACCGTTTGTTGACATTAAAGGAATACCATCAACCACATACAAAGGAGTATTGCTAGCACTTAAAGACCGTACTCCACGTACATTAATTGTTCCTATTTCTCCAGGACGTTCATTACTAACAATATCAACACCCGCTGCTTTTCCTTGCATAGCTTCAAAAGCATTAGCAACAGGACGAGAATTTAAATCGTCCGAATCAACCCTAATCATTGCACCTGTAACATCTGATTTTTTTTGCACGCCATAACCAACAACAACAATTTCATCCAGAACTTCTGTATCCTCATGCAAAGTGACAGCCAATAATTTACCTGAAAGAGCTTTTAATTGTTGACTTCTATAACCGATATATGAAATTTCTAACGTAGAACCATCATTTGTTTCTAAAGAAAAATTTCCATCAAAATCCGTAATTGTTCCATTAGTTGTTCCTTGCTCCTTTACTGCTGCCCCAATTACAGGTTCACCGTTCGCATCCAATACCTTACCTTTCACATTCACTTTTCTCCCATTCTGCAAAGCAGGAGTTACTACCGATTGCCGTTTTACAATAACCTTCTTCCCCTGAATTTCATAATCCAATCCATTCTGCCCTTGAAGGATTTGCTTAACTATATCCTGAATAGAAGAGTTCTGACCAGATACCGATACTTTTTTGCTTGTATCTACATCTGATGATGAGAACACGAAAGAATAACCAGAAGTCTTTTTCAATTGTTCCATAGCCTCCTTTACTGTTACGTTCTGAACAGAAAAGGAAACATTTTGTGAAAAAGCCGATAAATTTAGACAAAGCGCTGCCGAGGCTACAAGTATAGCCTTACCAAAGTTCCTCATAATTAAAGATTTAAGTTTTATAAAATTCTACTTAGATAGATCACAAAAGTTTACTTCATAGATAAACTAATTTAGCTTGTTTCTGCCTGTTTCATATTAATGTATAGTTTAAGATTATCGATATAATATATATTTCCCATTCTCATAACGATATTTCATTTGATTCGTAGACGCCATGGCATCAAGTACATCTTTTATAGTGTTTCCTTGTACTTTAAATACTCCATAAAAACGTTTATCTTGCAAGGAGTCTGCAACAATTATTTCAACCCCATAACTGCGCATTAAACGTTTGGCTATGTGTTTAAGAGGTAATTCATCAAAAAACAATTCATCATTAATCCACGTATTAGAACGTTTGGCTTTCGTACTTGTTTTTTTCATTTCACCTGTTGCCTTGTTCATCACCATTTTTTCATCTGGTTTCAAATAAAGCTCAGGCATACATTTTATCTCATTATGCAGGGCTACTTTTCCTTCCATGAGGTTCACAATAGCTTCATCATCATCTGGATAGTTACGAAAATTAAATTTTGTTCCTAAGACCTTCAGATTAACTTCCTTTGTCTTTACCTCAAATGGAATATCGGGGTTACGAGTTACTTCAAAATATCCTTCACCTTCCATTTTCAATCGGCGGTCATCTACTCCAAAACCTTGTGAATAAACAATCTTCGAACCTGCATTCAACCACACCAATGTTCCATCCGGAAGATATAGTTTGGTACGAGCTCCCAGTGGAGCTTCAACTACAATATCAGCAAAAGTTTGCTTTACAGACTCTTTTCCTTGCCAGTATCCGGCAAAAGGCAACAGCATGATTAAAATAACCGCTGCTACACGTACCCATGTCTTCCAAGACAGTCTTCGCATTTGCTCATTAGAACGTTTAGCTTTATTTATACGCTTTTGAAACAATTCAAATGCTTTATCCTTATCAAAAACACAAGTTTCATCCGCAATACAGGAAGAAAACCATATTTCAACTTTATTTTTTACATAAATACGATTTTCTTCTGATTCAGAAGCCCAGTCCTTTAACTGCGCAAACGCCTCCTTATCTAATTTACCGGATAGGTACTGGGTAATAAGCAAATCTATATCGTTATTTTTCTCTGTTTTCATATTCTAAAAAGGTCCTTTTACTATAAAGACAAAAAATCAGAATTAAAGGGTAGTCAAAAAAAGACATTTTTTTAATTCTGATTAAATTTTACTTGCTTTTATTCAGAGATTTTTCCATAATCTGAACTAAACAACACTGGTAATATATTAAATTACAACCAAATACATTAAAAGAGAAAATAGCTAAATGAAATCTATGCGCTCATGAAAATATATACGATAAGTAACTTCAGATAATTCCCCAAACGCTTTTGGAGAAAAGCCAATGCATTTTTTATATGGTACTTGACAGTATTAACAGATATACCAAGTTCTTCGGCTATTTCTTCATACTTTTTTTGTTCAAAACGACTCTTATAAAATACTCTTCGACACTCCAATGGTAGTTCGTCTATACTACGCTTCAGTTCATCTTCCAGTTCTTGTTCTAAAAGCATACCTAACGGCTGTTTATCATCAACAAACAGAAAGTCTAAAAAATCCATACTTTCCGGTGACAAAAAAGAAGAAAGATGAAGTTCTTCACGATGACTTTGCGATTGTAGTTCATTCAGACAACGGTTACGTACGGCACGCATTAAATAAGCACGGATAGAATAACGAATCTCAACTTCACTCCGATGTTCCCATAAATAAAAAATAACATCATCTACAACTTCTTCTGCTAAAGCTGCATTATTTAAAATCTGATTGGCAAAACGGCACAGCAATACGTAGTGACGATCATAAAGCAAACGGAATGCTTTTTCATCACCCTTACGAAGTTTTTTGATTAATTGCTCCTCCATCACATACATCATACTACCTTTCTCTTACATAAGTTTTTTTATCAGAACCTACACCTGTAACAGTTACCCGTTTCCAGTGAGAAGGAAGCACTGACGGAAGCTGGACAATTCCTTCATCCGTAATCTGGAGTCCACAAAAGCCATTCAATACAGCCTGCAACAAACCTCCTGCTCCAGTCATGAAATATGGATTGTTACTTGTGGGAGTTTCCGAAATAACTCCGAAAGGCTTTCTCAGGTTGGGCTCATAACAACGACGAAACATCTCGTATGCTTTATCTGCTTCTCCCATACGAGCATACTGTACGCAATAAACAGAGTACGACATAGCCGGTCCATCTTTTTGGTCTATACGCTCGGCATAATATTCCAAATCTTGTCTCTGTCTGTATTCATCAGTTATCACCCCTAGTGGATAAGCTAGCAGATTTGCATCAGCTTGTTTGATCATTTCGCCTTTATAAGTGGAATGCTCACGTGTCACACCATTTTCGAATTGTAATATGCGGATATTTTCTCCAATCTCCCGCCATATTTCCGGAACCTTTTCTCCACAAATCTCTGCAGCCTGACAAGCATACTTAAGCGCAAGTGACGCTGCACCGTTAGTAAACGCATTATCTGTAACACCGTTTGCATATTCATCAGCTCCGGTCACGTTATGAATTGAATATGAACCATCCTGATTGCGAGTAACACGACTTGCCCAAAAGTCTGCAATTTCTTTGAGCAGTGGATAACCTTCACGTTGCAGCCAACGCATATCACGAGTTACACAATAATAATTCCAGCAGGCAATTCCTATGTCGGCTGTAATATGATGTTCAAACGGACCGGTCAATGCATGAGTAGGCGTAGCTTCTTCACCAGAATCATCACTCTCCCACGGGAACATTGCTCCCCGATAACCATATGCCAATGCTTTTTTACGAGCAGCAGGAAGACGGTCAAAGCGATAATCAAGCATTGACCGGGCTATATCCTGATTCAACAGAAGCATAGGGGGATACATCCACAATTCTGTATCCCAAAAGATATGTCCATTATATCCCTGCAACGATAATCCCATAGGAGGGATACTTAAGCGACTACCTCCACGACAAGAAGAATATAAATTAAATAAGGCAAATCTTACGATACGCTGTGCGTCATCATCTCCTTCAATACGTATATCACCTTGCCATAGTTCATCCCAAAGACGATAATGTGCCTGCATCAATGCTTCTTCTCCCTCATGCACTGCATAAATTACCTGCCGCTCTGCTTCATTATAGGGATCAAAAAAATCACGTGATGAACATACGCTTCCTACTAAAGAGAAACAAAATGTTTCTCCCTTTTTTAGCTGAATCGAAAAAAACAATTCCCGAGTAGCTTCATCATACATAGGCTTTATCTGTTCGCCATTGAAAAGAAAAGAAGAAGTAGAAGCTACCCGACGGTATCCAAACCGAGAAGTTGCATCCGATTCAAGCATGTACATACGATTTCCATCAGCTTCCATTTCACGATGCCGAATTGAAGATTGCGAATAATCGTCTGGAATACCCATTCCTGAACGGACTTCCAACAACATATCCTTACATGCCTGAACAGTCACACGAATTAAACCGGCATAAGGCAAATTGCGTAAAGCACACAACTCATAAGAAACATCTGCTTTTTCTAAAGTCTGGAAACTTGTTTGATGTACAGCACGACGCATATCTATCGTTTGTTGCCAGTCAGAGATATTTGAAGTATCAACTTTTTTATTGTCTATTTTCATAGAAAGACAAAACGGATTAATTCCTCTCATTACTCGACTAACAACATGGGGAGATGCAGCATCGAATACATGATTCAACATAACATGCTCTACAGCAAAAGGTTCTTTTTGAGGAAGAATCCCTATACATCCGTTTGCCATAGGAGCAGGAGCATATGGAGCTTGAATATCAACAGCATGCAGTTGCCATAGTCTTTCTTCTTCAGCTCTTATAGACGTTGCAGACAAGATTATTCCCAGTATAAAACATAGAGCATGTATTCTCATAGTAATTTTCATTCTGAAGTACATTTCTTATTATTTTCAATTCAGGCTTTGGCAAAGATACATTTTTCTTCAAAATAAAAATCAACTTCCTTGAGGGTAAAGCGAGCAGCAGTAATATTTTTCACGAAAGCAAGATATTACATAATAAAAATATCAAAGTTGACTTTCTTTACAACAAAATGTATTTAAACCTTATCAAACAGTTGACTGGCTGACCGAAAATTCATATTTTTGCACAATTAATTGAAATTACGTAATTTAGTTAAAATGAATCAAGAATTCGAGCTTATCGCCAAGACCTTCCAGGGACTGGAAGAAGTGCTGGCACAAGAACTCACCGAGTTGGGAGCCGGAAATATTGAAATCGGACGCCGTATGGTTTCTTTTACCGGTGACAAAGCAATGATGTATCGTGCTAATTTTTGCTTGCGCACGGCTATTCGTATCTTAAAACCAATCAAACATTTTACTGCAAAAACAGCAGACGAAGTGTATGAAGCTGTTAAAAGTATTGCTTGGGAAGACTATTTGGATAATATGAGCAGCTTTGCTGTTGATGCGGTAGTATTCTCCAATGAATTCCGTCATTCGAAGTTTGTTGCTTATAAGGTAAAAGATGCTATTGTCGATTATTTCCGTGAAAAGACAGGCAATCGTCCATCTGTACGTATTAACAATCCGGATCTGGCTATTAATATCCATGTTGCAGAAGACCGTTGTACACTTTCACTCGACAGTTCGGGTGAATCACTTCATCGCCGTGGCTACCGTCAGGAACAAGTAGAAGCTCCTTTAAACGAGGTATTGGCTGCCGGAATGATTCTGATGACTGGATGGAGAGGCGAATGTGATTTAATAGACCCGATGTGTGGCTCTGGAACAATTCCTATTGAAGCAGCACTCATCGCACGCAATATTGCTCCGGGAGTATTCCGTAAAGAGTTTGGCTTTGAAAAGTGGCGTGACTTCGACCAGGATTTATTCGATTCAATCTATAATGATGATTCTAATGAACGTGAATTTAACCATAAAATTTACGGATATGACAACAATCCGAAAGCCAACGAAATTGCTGTGCACAATGTAAAAGCAGCAGGAGTAAGCAAGGATGTCATTCTAAAAATCCAACCGTTCCAGCAATTTGAACAGCCTAAAGAAAAGAGTATCATTGTGACTAATCCACCTTATGGAGAACGAATATCTTCTGATGATCTGCTAGGCCTATACCAAATGATTGGAGAACGCTTGAAACATGCATTCAGCGGCAATGATGCCTGGATATTAAGCTATCGTGACGAATGTTTCGACCAAATTGGACTAAAGCCATCAGTCAAAGTTCCTTTGTTTAATGGTTCACTGGAATGTCAGTTCCGGAAATATCAGATTTTCGATGGAAAATACAAAACCTTCCGTAGTGAAAACAGTGACAAAGAATTTAAGCCTAAGCGGGAAGGAAACGAAACCCGTCCACGGAAGCGTGCAGAAAAAGTAGAATATAAAGGAGATAAAAAAACAAGTTTCCGAACAGAGCGTAAGGAAAACGATAAGAAAAACTTTTCTCGCGAAAATCGTCCTTCACGTCCTTCTACTGATGACGGACGCCCTAAGCAGGCACCCGCACCTCGTTACATGCACCGTCGTCGTGCAAACGAAGAAAATACAGAAAATGAATAAGTAACGTATATCCACTGAAAATGAAGCGTATATTTCAAATAATAGCTCTATTCTGTATGATAGCAACAATTTCATCTGCCCAAGAGAAAAAGACATTCACCCTCAATGATGTAATACCGGGTGGAGATAATTATTTTAATCTTGTGCCGAAAAGCATGCCCGGACTACAATGGTGGGGTGATATATGTGTCCGTACAGATATAGAGAACATCAAAAAAATAGATACTAAAAGCGGAAAAGAAAGTATACTCGTCACACTGGAAGAGGTAAATGAAGCGCTGAAAAATGGCGAAATGCCTTACAAACTTACAGGTCATATCAAACCACTTCGTACACTGATGGCTGCTTCACTTCCTTGGGGTGACCGTAATGTGATTACTTTTACCCAGTATGACGACCGTACTCCCGGACAAAAGTACATGATATGGTATGACTTCAGCAAAAAGAAAATAGTCAATCTATTTAACCTGCAGGGAGAAGGCCCGACAAACTTCGATTTCTGTAAAGAAAATGGCTACATGGCATATACTATCGGGAATGACCTGTATGTAGCACATGAAAGGGATTTCAGCAGCATGGTTAACCCGAAAGTTACAGGTAATCAACAGCAGGAAAAGGATGTCGTATATGGCCAAGCTGTACACCGTAATGAGTTTGGTATCATGAAAGGTACTTTTTGGAGTCCGAAAGGTACTTACTTGGCTTTCTACCGTATGGACCAAAGTATGGTAACCGATTATCCACAGGTAAATACTACAGCACGCATTGCCGAGCTTGTTCCCGACAAATACCCAATGGCTGGTATGACAAGCCATAAAGTAACTGTCGGAATATACAATGTAAAAGATGGCAAGACAATTTATTTACAAGCCGGTGATCCTACTGACCGTTATTTTACTAACATCAGTTGGGGCCCTGACGAAAAGAGTATATTCGTTATCGAACTGAACCGCGACCAGAATCATGCACAACTGGTTCAATATGATGCCGTAAGCGGACAAAAGATAGGAGTACTTTATGAAGAGAAACATGCTCGTTACGTAGAGCCGCAGCATCCTCTGATATTCTTACCTTGGGATGATAGCCAGTTTATTTATCAGACACAGCGAGACGGTTTCAACCATTTGTATCTTATGGATACAAAAACCAAACTGAAAGGTGAATGGAAAACTGGAAAGGATAGTGAAGACAAATATTGTGAATATCTGAAAGCAATCCCATTGACTGAAGGCAACTGGTTAGTTCAAGATGTTTTAGGATTCAATGCTGCTCGTAAAGAAATCATAATTGCAAGTACGGAAATATCTCCTTTACAGACTAATATATTCAGTCTGAACGTAAAAAATGGGAAACGTACACTAATCGGTATGGAAGATGGTACTCACCAGGCCAAATTATCAGCCAGTGGAACCTATCTTATCGATTACTTCACTTCGAACAATGTTCCACGTGAAATCAGTATTCTTCCTACTACCGGGAAAAAAGGTACAACCCTGTTCACAGCAACCGACCCGCTGAAGGAAAACTACAATTTACCGGAAATTACTGTAGGAACAATTAAAGCAGCCGATGGAGAAACAGATTTGTATTACCGCTTAATTAAGCCTGTTAATTTCGATCCGAACAAAAAATATCCGGCTATTATTTACGTATACGGAGGTCCACATGCACAAATGATACATAATACCCGTTTTTATGATGCACGTGGATGGGATCTTTACATGGCACAACAAGGTTATGTAATGCTTACTGTTGACAACCGTGGAAGTGATAATCGCGGTATTAAGTTCGAAAATTGTACCTTCCGCCATCTTGGTACAGAAGAAATGAAAGACCAAGTACAAGGAGCCAAGTTCCTGCAATCACTTCCATATGTTGATGCAGACAAAATCGGTGTTCATGGATGGAGCTTCGGGGGATTCATGACAACTAATCTTATGCTGACTTACCCGGATATCTTCAAGGTAGGAGTAGCTGGTGGTCCGGTTATCGACTGGCAATTTTACGAAGTTATGTATGGAGAAAGATACATGGATACTCCACAAGCTAATCCTGAAGGATATAAAGAATCAAATCTTCGCTTAAAGGCTGGTAACTTGAAAGGTCGTCTGGAAGTAATTATCGGTGGAATGGATCCTACCTGTGTACCGCAACACAGCATCAGTTTTTTACGTGCTTGTATTGACGCTGGAACTCATCCAGATTTCTTCATCTATCCGGAAGACGGTCACAACATGATGGGGCGCGACCGCGTACACTTGCACGAACACATCACCCGTTATTTTCTTGATCATTTGAAATAAAATAAAGAAACAAATCATAATACTGTAAACATATGAAACTGTTACTGTTAGGTTCAGGTGGACGTGAGCATGCACTAGCATGGAAAATCGCCCAAAGTCCGAAAATAGAAAAACTATACATCGCTCCAGGTAATGCCGGAACACGTGAAGTTGGTGAAAATGTAGCGATAAAAGCAGACGATTTCGAGGCTATCAAAGAATTTGTTGTAGCAAATGGTATCAACATGGTAGTAGTAGGCCCTGAAGATCCATTGGTAAAAGGTGTCTACGACTTCTTTAAGAACGATGCTGCATTGGCCAATATTCCAGTAATCGGTCCGTCAAAAGCAGGTGCCGTACTCGAAGGAAGTAAAGAATTCGCTAAAGGATTCATGCAACGTCATCACATCCCGACAGCTGGATATAAAAGCATTACGTCTGCCAATTTAGAAGAAGGTCTTGCTTTCCTCGAAACATTACAAGCTCCGTATGTATTGAAAGCTGACGGTTTGTGTGCTGGAAAAGGTGTACTGATTCTTCCGACTCTAGAGGAAGCAAAAAAAGAACTGAAAGAAATGCTCGGCGGTATGTTCGGTAATGCATCGGCAACCGTTGTTATCGAGGAGTTTTTGAGTGGCATCGAATGTTCTGTTTTCGTTTTGACTGACGGAAAGAACTATAAAATCTTACCTGAAGCAAAAGATTACAAACGTATTGGCGAGGGCGATAAAGGTCTGAATACCGGAGGTATGGGTTCTGTTTCGCCAGTACCGTTTGCAGACGAAGCTTGGATGAAGAAAGTAGACGAACGCATTATTCGTCCGACAGTAGAAGGCCTGGCAGCTGAAGGCATCGATTATAAAGGATTTATCTTCTTCGGTTTGATTAACGTAAAAGGTGAACCAATGGTTATTGAATACAATGTCCGTATGGGTGACCCTGAAACTGAAAGTGTCATGCTGCGCATTAAGAGTGACCTTGTGGAACTGTTTGAAGGAGTAGCGGCAGGAAACCTCAATGAAAAGACACTTGAAATAGATTCACGTTCTGCAGTATGCGTTATGCTGGTATCTGGCGGTTATCCAGAAGCATATGAAAAAGGATTCCCTATAACAGGAATCGAAGAAGCTAAAGCAGGAGGCAGCATCGTATTCCATGCCGGAACAGCATTGAAAGATAATCAGGTTGTCACATCCGGAGGTCGTGTGATAGCTGTCAGCTCATACGGTACCAACAAGGAAGAAGCATTGAAGCAATCCTTTACCAATGCCGGAAAAATTTCATTCGAAAAGAAATATTTCCGTTCTGATATCGGTTTCGACTTATAATATTTCAATTCATCACCACAGCTACACCAATTATTCTGTTTAAAGAGTAAATGAGTGTAGCTGTGGTGACATTTCTTTTGTCATCAATATCCGTCACATGATCCAGACCAGAAACAGATTTCAATACGAAGTTGCAACAGGACGTGCCACACTTCCAGTTGTAAGTACTTTAACACTTATTCTATGGGTCATATCGACTCCACATTTATGGGCAAATATTGGCTCGTTATTAATATTCAGCCTTACTACTTACCTGTTACTGGAGACGGATACGAAGTTTGCACTGATACGTACACGTACGACGCTTCCTGCTTCTTTTTTTCTTCTGTTTTATGCGGCAACACCTTTCTTGCATACATGGGATGTTACACTATTACTTCCAGTATTCTTTCTTTGTATGCTATATTCACTGTTTCAAAGCTATGAATCTCCCCATGCTTCGACCGCCATATTCCATGCTTTCTTGTGGATGGGGTTAAGTAGCCTTATTCTTCCTTGTATAGCTTGGATTACTCCGCTACTATATATTCATATGATTAACCTTCGTTCGCTTGAAGGAAAAACCTTTTTTGCCGGAATCATTGGCTTTACATTACCTTACTGGCTTCTGCTGGGATATGATTTGTATACGGATCAAACCGAAGAATTCTACAATGTAATTTCGCATATTCTACAGTTTGATCAAATAAATTATGCATCCATACATTTCAGCTATTATACTTTATGGGGAGTTATCACAATATTATGGATTGCATTTAGTATTCCTTATTTACGATTTGCATATAAAGACAAAGTACAAACTCGTATTTTATTACAAGTGATACTATCCATGGGAGTATGGATAAATATTCTTATGGTTTTACAACCATCTCATATTAAAGCATTACTTCCTTTAGCTATTATTCCGATGGTATTTATGGGAGGACATTTATTTTCACTTACTTTCAGTAAATTTACCCGAATAACTTTTATTACGGTTCTTGTTATCTGGTTTGCATTGTGCTTATTTAATTTATGGATATATTTCTTCAACTTCTGACCGACTGGGGATATTTTGGTATGTTCTTATCTGCTTTTCTTGCCGGAACAATTTTACCATTCAGTTCTGAAGCAGTCCTACTTGCTTGTGTTGGCTTAGGACTCGACCCTATATGGTCTACCATTGCCACAACAGCAGGCAACGTTTTAGGTGGACTTACCTGCTATTGGATAGGCCATCTTGGAAAAATGGAATGGATAGAAAAATACCTTGGAGTAACTCCGAAACAAATGGAACGTGCTACCCGATTTATACATGGAAGGGGAGCATGGATGGCATTATTCTCTTTTTTGCCTGTAGTAGGAGATGCAATTTTAATTGTATTAGGATTGATGAGAGCTCATATTGGGATTGTTACTATTTCAATGAGCATCGGAAAGCTGGCTCGTTACGCTATATTAGTAGCAGCAACTCTTGGTATTATCAGCCTTTTCTAAAATAATTATTATATCAATTTTAATTTATGATAGAACTAGAACAAACTGCAGATGGAAGTTATACACTTTTCGTACCTGAACTAAACGAACATTATCATTCCGTAAAAGGGGCTTTGACGGAGTCTGAACATATATTTATCAACATGGGAATGAAACATCATCCCTCCTCTACACTGCGAATACTGGAAATCGGTTTCGGAACCGGGCTCAATGCATTTCTCACTCTGTTGGAAGCTGATAATTCAAAACGTCAAGTTCACTATACAACAATAGAACGCTACCCTGTAAGTAATGATATTGTACATCAACTTGCCTATCCAGAACAGATCTGCCCGGAACGTAGTAACGACTTCTATGCACTGCATAATTCAGCATGGAATACAGATATAAGCTTAACACCTTACTTTACTTTACATAAAGTAGAAGGAGATTTTACGAACTATAAATTCCAAGGAGCATTTGACCTCATTTACTTTGACGCTTTTGCTCCAGAAAAACAACCGGAAATGTGGAGCCAAGAACTATTCAACACCCTATATGCTTCTCTAAATTCTGGTGGTATTCTCACAACATACTGTGCTAAAGGAGTAATACGCCGGATGCTGCAAACTGCGGGATTTACCGTAGAACGTCTTCCAGGCCCTCCAGGTGGAAAACGAGAGATATTGAGAGCTTCAAAATAAAAGATTTCCCTTCGTATTCACGTTTCCATGAAATACGAAGGGAAATTCTTATATTAATAAATACATATATTTTTTAGACACTGTCCAAAATTTTGTGTAAATGGAAACAGGATTCAGTTGTAAGTTTGTTC
>OOAW01000048.1_pt1 | contig 148129 bp, 122 predicted proteins | sample 1671861 | NCBI WGS metagenome assembly OOAW01 (sample SAMN06348200, study PRJEB24527) | human gut metagenome | reverse complement strand
TCGATAACGACCTGAAAGCCTTGCAGCAGGCGGTGGGCGGCTCCATCGGCGCAAGCTACCCTTTTGAAGATCCGGTCGCCATCGTCTACAACGATGATGGCAAGCTCATGGGTCTGCCGCTGAACCGTGCCCTGTGGGACGAGGACGGGCTGATGTACGATGTTATTGCCGGAACCTTTCTGGTGGTGGGGCTGGGAGAGGAAGATTTTGTGTCGCTCTCTCCGGAGCTGGCTCAGAAGTATGAAGAAGAATTCCATCAACCCGAAGCTTTTCTCCCTCTGGGGCGTCGCCTGATGGTCATTCCGGTGCCGGATGAATCGGTTCAGAATGACGCAGAAAAGGCCGTAAACAAGCCCCCGGTGGAACATGACCGCTAAGACGATTTTCTGCACAGGAGGTGGTAACGATGCAGGAAGAAATCGAGCATAAGACGGTCAACCTTGCCATCTCGACCACAAAACTGTCCGCCCGCACCCTGCTGCGCGGAATCCTGTCCATCGTGATTTTCGTCATCGTCTACGGAAGAATGATTGAGATCTATATGATGGTCAGTCTGGCTCCGGTGCCCATGGCAACATGGGGCAACCATGAGCAATCCCATGTTGGACAGAACTATCTTCGTTCTCTGTTTGCGCTGGGATTTCAGGGCTTCCTGATTCTGATCTGCGTGGCAATCTATGCTGTTCTGCTTCAGAATGTTGCCATATCCGGGGATGCCATCAACTCGATCTGGAGCATCGTGGGGTATACCGTGCTGCTCTGCTTCTCGCTGTTCAAGACCAGCTCTGTCGCCAAAACTCTGCTGGGTGCCCATTGATTCGGAGGTGAAATTTTGGCAGCTTATATTTCCGTGCCGCGCGATTTCAGCAAGGTGAAGTCCAAAGTAGCCTTCAACCTGACCGCCCGGCAGCTTATCTGTTTTGGTGCAGCGGCAGTCGTAGGGGTGCCGCTGTTCTTTGTTTTGCGGGACACCGCAGGCAATTCCGGCGCTACCCTCGGCATGATGGCAGCCATGCTGCCCATGTTCTTTCTGGCGATGTACCAGAAAAACGGCCAGCCCGCTGAAAAGATCCTGCGGTACTACTTTCAGGCGCGTTTTGTTCGCCCGAAGGTGCGTCCGTACCAGACCTGCAATTACTATGCACTGCTTATGAAGGGAGGCATGACCCATGATTCCGTTTCTGAAAAAGAATAAGGACGGCAAAAAGCCGCCCAAGTCCACGGTGCCCCGCACGGCACAGGAGAGCATCCCGTTCCAGCGGATGTTTGAGGACGGCACCTGCCGTGTCCGTCCCGGCTACTACACCCGCACCATCCAATATCAGGATATCAACTATCAGCTGGCGCAGCAGGAGGATAAGACCGCCATCTTTGAGGAATGGTGCTCTTTTCTCAACTTTTTCGACAGCTCTATCCACTTTGAACTGTCCTTTGTGAACACCGCCACCGATTCGGCAGACTTTGAAAAGTCCATCCGCATCCCGTACCAGCAGGATGGTTTTGACGATGTGCGCGCCGAGTACAGCCAGATGCTGCGGCAGCAGCTTTCCAAGGGCAACAACGGCTTGACCAAGACCAAATTTCTGACCTACGGCATCGAGGGCGACAGTATGGCGCAGGTCAAACCTCGGTTGGAGCACATCCAGAACGACCTGATGAACAACTTTCACAGGTTGGGCGTTCTGGCAAAGCCGCTGGACGGTACGGAGCGCCTGCGGCTGATGCATGGGATGCTGAACATGGATGGAGCCAACAAGTTCCACTTCAACTGGAAAGACCTTGTGCCCAGCGGTTTGTCTGTAAAGGATGCCATTGCACCCACTGCACTGGCGTTTAAAAACAGCCGTACCTTTCAGATGGGCGGCATCTTCGGGGCGGTCAGCTTCCTGAATATCACGGCTTCTGACCTGAGTGACCAGTTGCTGAAGGATTTTCTGGACATGGATTCCAGCCAGATCGTTACCATGCACATCCAGTCTGTTGACCAGAACAAGGCCATCAAAACCATCAAGCACACCATCACCGAACTCGACCGCAGCAAGATCGAAGAGCAGAAAAAGGCAGTGCGCGCCGGATACGACATGGACGTGCTGCCGTCTGATTTGGCGACTTATGGGCGGGACGCAAAAGCCCTGCTGAAAGAATTGCAGAGTCAGAACGAGAGAATGTTTTTGGTGACGTTCCTTGTCCTGAACACCGGCAAGACCGAGCAGGAACTGGAAACCAACGTGTTTCAGGCGGTCAGCATTGCGCAGAAGCACAACTGCGAATTATGCCGCCTTGATTTTCAGCAGGAGCAAGGGCTGATGAGCAGCCTGCCGCTGGCAGACTGCCAGATCGAGATCCAGCGCGGCCTGACCACCAGCAGTACGGCAATTTTTGTGCCGTTTACCACGCAGGAACTGTTCGATAACGGCAAGGAAAGCCTGTACTACGGTCTGAACGCCTTGTCCAGCAATCTTATCATGGTGGACCGCAAAAAACTGAAAAATCCCAACGGCCTGATTTTGGGCACCCCCGGCTCCGGCAAGTCGTTCAGCGCAAAGCGCGAGATCTGCAACGCGTTCCTCGTGACGGACGATGATATCATCATCGCAGACCCGGAAGCAGAGTACGCTCCGCTGGTGGAGCGTCTGCACGGGCAGGTCATTCACATCAGCCCTGCCAGCACCCAGTATATCAACCCCATGGATATCAACAGCAACTACTCGGAAGAGGATAACCCGCTGGCTTTGAAAGCTGACTTTGTGCTGTCCCTGTGCGAACTGGTGGTGGGCGGCAAAGAGGGCTTGCAGCCGGTGGAAAAGACGGTCATTGACCGCTGCGTTCATGTAATCTACCGCAAGTATTTCGAGAATCCCCTCCCGGAAAATATGCCCTTGCTGGAAGATCTGTACAACGCACTGCTGACGCAGGATGAACCGGAAGCCCGCCATGTGGCGGCTGCGCTGGAAATCTACGTCAAGGGCAGTTTGAACATTTTCAACCACCACACCAACGTGGATATCAATAACCGTATCGTCTGTTTTGACATCAAACAGCTTGGCAAGCAGCTCAAAAAGCTGGGGATGCTCATCGTGCAGGATGCCGTGTGGGGGCGCGTGACCGCCAACCGTGAAGCCGGAAAATCGACCCGGTACTATGCAGACGAGTTCCATTTGCTCTTGAAGGAAGAGCAGACTGCTGCTTATTCCGTGGAGATTTGGAAGCGTTTCCGTAAGTGGGGCGGCATTCCGACAGCCCTAACGCAGAACGTCAAAGACCTGTTGGCAAGCCCCGAAGTATCAAATATTTTTGAGAACTCGGACTTCGTTTATATGCTCAATCAAGCGAACGGAGACCGGCAGATTTTGGCGAAGCAGCTGAACATTTCGCCCCATCAGCTTTCCTACGTCACTCACTCCGGTGAGGGCGAAGGGCTGCTGTTCTTCGGCAACGTGATCCTGCCCTTTGTTGACCACTTCCCGAAAGACCTTGAACTCTACCGCATCCTTACGACCCGCCTTTCCGAAGTTGCGGAGGCTCAAAAGCATGAGTGAGAAACAGCCGAAGCTGAAATTCGAGGAGGACAAGGAGCGCACGGTTACACGTTCCCCTCCGAAAAAGTCGAAGGTCGAGCAGTCTAAGCCCAAAAAGCAGAAGCTGAAACTGGACGCAGATAAAGCTGCGGAGAAATCCCAGCATCTGCGTTTTGGCAAAGCCGAGATCACCCCGGATGAAGCATCCCGCATGACAAAGCAGCAGAAACGTGCTATGTATGCCGCTGCTGCCGCCCGGTCTGCGGTGCATCGGGAGGTTGACCAGTACGAGGACGACAATGTGGGCACACAGGCGTTAAGCGAGGGCGAAAAAGCGGCAGGAAATGTCCGTGATATTTCCAAGAGCAGATACGCCAGAAAACTGAAAAAGAAAGCCAAGATGCAGGGCAAGAAGGGTGCCAAAATCGCAAAATCTTCTCCGCAGGAGCCGACTGCGGCACAAAATGCAAGCACATCCGGCACCAGCGAGGGTGGCTCCAACTGGCTCTCCCGATGGCGGCAGAAACAGGACATCCGGCAGAGCTACTATGCCGCCGCCCATTCGGGCACAGCGGCGCAGACCGCAGGCGGTAAAGCGGCATCCAATGGCACCACTGCTGCGAAGTCTGGCATGGAACAGGTCATTGACAAAGGAAAATCGGTGGTCAGCACCGCAGTCAACGGCATTGCCAATTTTGCAAAAAGCAACGCACACGTTCTTTTGATCGTGGGCGTTTTTCTTTTGCTCCTGCTGCTGGTCATGTCAGCGTTTTCGTCCTGTTCCATTCTGTTTTCCGGCACCACGCAGGTATCCGGGCAGACCATTTACACCGCAGAGGACCGGGACATCCGGGGAGTCGAGACCGATTACAAGAAGCTGGAAAAGGAGCTGGATAAAAAGATCAAGCGCACTCCTACCGACCACCCCGGCTACAACGAGTACCAGTACCACCTCGACCCCATCGAGCACGACCCGTGGCAGCTCACTTCGTATTTGACCACTCTCTACGACGATTACACTCGCAGCGAGGTACAGGGCAAATTGAAGGAGACCTTCAAAAAGCAGTATAAGCTGACCACATGGGTAGAGGTACAGATACGGTATAAGACCGTGTGGGTCATCAGTCCGGCAGGAATCCCTGTTCCCACGCAGGTGCCTTATGAGTATCGTATTTTTCACACAAAGCTGGTGAACAAAGGGCTGGAAGTCGTCATCCGAGAGGAACTGGACAACGACCAGTGGAAACGGTATGAGATCTTTCAGGACACCTTGGGCGGCAGACCTTATCTTTTTAATGGAGGCTTACCGCCCGGTGGCTCGGATGGCTCCGGCACACCGGGCATCGACTATCAGGTTCCGGCAGAAGCCCTGACGGACAGCGAGTTTGCCGCCATCTACAAGGAAGCCCAAAAGTATGTGGGTACGCCCTATGTGTGGGGCGGCTCTACCCCGGAAACTGGCTTTGACTGTTCAGGCTACGTTTGTTGGGTCTACAACCAGAACGGCTACGATGTGGGACGCACCACCGCCAACGGCCTGTGGAACAAGAGCCAGCACATCAGCGAGGCCGAAGCAAAGCCCGGTGACCTTGTTTTCTTCGAGGGAACCTACGATACTCCGGGAAAAAGTCATGTGGGCATCTACCTTGGAAACGGCATGATGGTGTCCGCCGGCGACCCCATAAAGTATGCCAATATTCATTCGTCCTACTGGCAGAAATATTTGTCCGGTTTTGGGCGGCTCTCAAAATGATTGGAGGAAGAAATGAGCGAAAAACTCGATAAGCTGCGCGCTTCTCTGGAAAAGGAAAGGGAGCGTCGCATTAAGATCAACACTCGCATTGAAAGCCTTGAACGACGGATTCAGGAAGCAGAAGCTGCCGAGGTGAATGAGATGGTGCGCACCGCCAAGGTTACGCCGGAACAGCTTGCCGCCCTGCTGCGGCAGTCGGCTACCGCCACCCCGACCCCGGCTGCGCTGTCCGCGGTCGGTGCTACCTTTAATAAGGAGGACGATTCCAATGAAGATGATGAATCCGCCATCTGAAATTTTAAGTTCTTCTAATATTTGACTCGTTTCCATATCCTCAAGTTCTGATAAAAAATCTTGTGGATTTGATACCGATATGGAAACAGAGGATTCGGTGGAGGATGACGGCAGCGAATTTGTTGCGCAGGCAGATAAACTGGCCAGCATGATTGCGAGGATTAGAATTTGAAACCTTTTCATCTCGCTCCTCCAGCATCATATCTTAGGTATCTCTCTCGATAATTTCAAGCACTCCCGTTTTTTGACTTTGATTATAAAGGATATTTCGTTATCATATCCTTGTTCATAATCTCGTTCAAAGCCATCCGGCACATAATGGTCGCTGTATCCATTCGGAAGCTGCTCCAACGGTTCGCCGTCCACTTGATACGTCAGCTGCATCTCAATGGGCAGGAACTTCTGAATCATCGTATAGACTGTCTTGCGGAAGTCTGCGCTTACTGCAAGCGCACCGAGAGTTAAAATTACCAGCGTCAGGGCTGCAACAAGCACCCGTTTCAGCATAGGGCGGCGTTTATGCAATGCCGCTTGCAGGCGAGCATCCCATCGGGAAGTATCCGGGTAGCGTTCCTTAAGCTGTGCTGGAGTTGGCAGTTCGTCCAGTTCTTTTTGTGCATCTGCACGGAGTGCCATCATCAATGCAGCGTCAAAAGAAACTTCTGTCCGCTCACTCATGGCTGCGCAGCTCCTTCCACAATAGTTTTCTTCCACGGAAAAGCCGCATCCGAACCACTTCATCCGTTAGTCCAAGCGATTCGGCAATCTCCCGGTTGGTGTAGCCCATCGCCAAAAGGCGCAGTGGATCACGGTACATCGGCTTCATCTGCCCAATCAGTTCTGTCAGATGTTGGATGTTATCGGCGCTGACTGCTGCATCATCTGGCACTGGGGCATCATCTGGTGCGTCCGGGACTTCTTCCAGTGGTTCTTCTCGCTGCTTGCGAAGCATATCGTAAGCACGGCTTCTACTACAACTAACGAGATAAGCAGCGAGTTCGTGACAGTTTTCTCGATGAATTTTAGAAAAATTTTTGGCGACGTACAAAAACACCTCTTGCAGCACATCCTCTGCCAGATACGAATCGCCCATAATTTTGTAAGCGGTATGGTAGACCAGCCGCTTGTAGGTATTATATACATCTATAAATTGTTCTTCGTTGCTTTGATCGTCAAGAACAGCTAAGTACAGGGAAAGCAGCACAACCACCTCCAACGGATTCGCATGGATTGGATGTAGTGTACCACGAACCAACAAAAATGTCGAATGCTTTCCGTTCCGATCTGAACGAAGAACAGCCAGCATTATGACCTCCCTTACCGTTGAGGCCGCTGCTGGCTGTTCGTTTGGCTTGAGATGTCTCCATCAAAATTGCAGAGCGCAACTGTCTTGAAACTCTACCCTATATAAATAGAAGCGTTTTGAAAAAACGCGCAGCCTGCATCGGAACGGTGCAGAATGAAGGGGATTGGGCACAGCCCAACAAGCATTTTGCGAAGCAAAAATGGCATTTGTATAGACAAAAGCCCTGCTTGCCGCGTAACTTTGTCTAAAAATCTCGTTTGTGGTATAGGAAGATTTTTCTAAATGTGTTATACTAACAACAAAAACAAAGTTCATACTCAATCGATATTTCTTCTGAGGTTATGAAGTTTTATGAATAAGATATCATTAAAAGCAGCCCACTTCAAGCAATTAAAAGGGCTTAGTAATGCGGATTTTCATTTTTCAGATACTTTGACCGCTATTATGGGAGTAAATGGAGCAGGTAAAACAACAGTAATTCATGCTTTAGCGTGTGTCTACCAACCTGATCATGTTGGACCTCGAAGCGAAGATTATAAGTTCCCGTATTTTTTTATTCCCAATACCGATTCTCTTTGGTCTGGCAGTGAATTTAGCATAGTCAATGAAATAGAAAACGAGCGGCATATAAAAACCACACTACCTCCGAGAACGTATCATAAAGATTTTGATCGATGGGCACCTCGCTATGAAAATCGTCCCAAGCGTAATGTATATTACCTTGGAATTGATTCGTGCCTCCCAGACATAGAGAAATCAACTCCTACGAGCCGGATAAGCTATACGCCACATGAGTCTACTGATCCAAAGGCTCAAAAGACAATTGAAAAGGCCGGCGGAATCCTCAATAAACGCTATACAATGTTATTTGATAATGAGTATCGAAACAACCACTTTCCCGGTGTTTCTCTAGATAATGGTATTCGCTATTCTTCGTTAAGTATGGGAACCGGCGAACAGCGTACAATAAGAATTTTAGAAAAAGTCTACCATGCGGAATTGTATTCTTTGATTTTAATTGATGAACTTGATTTGCTTCTTCATGTTTCTGCTTTTCGGAAGCTAATTAGGGTTTTGTATGACCTCGCCCTCCAAAAACATCTTCAAATAATTTTTACGACACACTCATTAGATGTCATCTCATTATCTCAATATGTGCAAATTCAATATATTGACAACATCATAACAGATACGGGTGAACCCAAATCGCTCGTATATGATAGGATTAACGAAGATTTGGTTTATAGCATCTCCGGAACAACAAGTCGTCCAATAAAAGTTTACGTTGAGGATACGTTAGCGAAAGCTATCGTACGAGCAATCGTCCAAAGAAATCAAATGTCTCTAAAAGTTGAGATTTGTACTTTTGGTTCAATTAGTAATGCTTTTACTCTAGCTGCAAGTTTTGTTTTAACAAGTGCAAATACTCAAAATGTCTTAATTGTTACGGATGGTGATGAATATAGATCTTATGAAGAAAAAAAGCAGCAAATAAAAACTCGTATTACGGGAACAGAGGAAGGCATCGAAAACAGACAAAACCAGGCGGCTGACTTAATAAAACAATTTAATCTACCGGAAGCTATCGCTCCAGAAAAATTTTTGTACGATATAATTCTTGCTAAGGTTCCACATGATTCTGAGGTGTACCAAACTGCAATTGGTTTGAACGCTGTAACAAATTCCCACAATTGGATAAATGAAATTCGTTGGAAACTAGATATGACCGAGGAAGCGATAATTCGAGATATTTTTAGTGCTGCTCACGACTATCAACCATTGAACGACTATATAAAATCCATCGAAGAGTGGCTTGTTCAGCGGAAAGATGTTTGACTTTTCTTATATCACACCCGCCAAGTTTTATCTTCTTTCTAAAATGTCTAGCTAAAGAAATACGATGCTCATGGTTCCATCGCTTTTATAATTGCTACTATTTAATAAGCTCTGCGCATTGATTGTCCGAGGAAAAAGGATGTACTGCGCAGGGCTTATTTTTTTAGTTCTCTTTTTATCATGACAATGAACAAAATTATTAGTGGAATCACAAAGAGCAAGCATAAGGCATTTTTTAATTCAGCATTATCCGTTGAAAGCTGCATCAAAATCATAGAGAGCGGATACTTTTCTTTGCTCTGCAAAAATGTCATAGGCTGTTCCAAAAGATTCCAGCTTTCAGCGATTGAAAGGAATGCTGCGACCGCAACATATGGCCGTATAATTGGAACATAAATTTTTCTAAAAAGTACCCAGTTGCTTGCACCATCACAAATTGCTGCATCGAACAGGCTGCTATCAATTCTTTTCGCTGCGAACCAAAAGAGTAAAATCATCCAAGGTTGGAAAGCCGTCATTATTAATAAACCCTTCAGAGAATCCAACCATCCGATGATCATCAGAACCAGATATTGAGGGAGCATAAGTGCTTGCTGCGGCAAAAGCAAAAAGAAAACACAGGTCAAAAGAAAAAATGTCTGTGTTTTCGGAGATGGGATTCTGGCAATCGCATAACCTGCAGGCAGTGCAATCACAATTTGAATAAGCACTCCGGCAATTGCAAGAATCGCGGTATTTTTATAGGCGCAGATAAATTCCATCAGAGAATCCATCTGCCACAAGTCATCTCGGTGTATATCAAATGTCGGGAAAACAAGAAATATGCATGGCAACACAAAAAGCACCGCAGCTATCAGGAGCAGGATGCCGTATGTGATTTCTTTTCGTGATTTCATCGCTCGTTCCTCTTTTTTCTCGCCAAACACATTCCACTCAGTACAAAGGCTCCAACAAAAATCACAACCAAGATAGATGCTGCTTCCAACCGTGCATAATTCATATTCATAAAATTGTTTTGCAAAAAGTGTTGAATACTATATAGTTGCTCATTCGGATGACTACCACCAATCAAATAGGCTTCACGGAAACATCGAAAGCTATTGTAAATCGTCAAGATTCCACAAATCAATAAAGAACTCTTTATGATTGGAAGCTTTATGTACCAAAAACATTGTAGAGGGTTGACTCCATCCAGCATGGCGGCATCTATGATCTCGGATTCAATGGATTTCATTGCAACCATAAAAATTAAAATTGAGAATCCCAGCGTTTTCCATAATACAATTACAAGGAATACATAAAATGCAAATGGTGTTTCACCCCACTGGCTAGGAGATTTTCGTAAGATGCTTGATGCAATTGTTACAACACAAGCTGCCGGAAGTATTGAAGGAACAAGAAAGAACAGACAAAGTTTTTCTTGTCGGAGTATTGTATAAGCTTCCGCAATGAAAATGCCAATAACCAAATTGACGGGTACAATGATAGCCCACAAATGAAACAGATTCCTAACGGCAAGTGAAAATGCCTCATTTTTAAAAAGATCCACATAGTTGTGTATGCCGACAAAATCAGTTCCTGTTCCAAGAAAAAGACTTTTCCAAAAAGCAATCAAGATTGGAAAGAGATAGCAAAAAAATCCGGCAGTAAGTGCCGGCAGAAGAAGTATATCGCTCTGAAGATTCTTTTTCATTTTTATTCATCAAGGTACAATTTGAGCCGCGGAGTAAGTCGATCAACAAGCTCATCAAGGGTGATTTCATCATTCCAATACTGAACCATCGTTTCGCTTAGAAGATTTCCTCCATCTACCGTGTCGGCAGGGACAATCCCGCCAAGCTGCCCGGATGGAAGAAGTACGTTTTCCCCATCTACATGGCCTACAACGGTAAAGGTCGGAAGGATGCCTTGCCGATGAAGTTCTAAAACATATTCTCTCTGCCAAGGGGCATCTGCAAGCTGCGGATGTCCCTTGTTACATATTGAAAATTATAATATATAGGAGCGATGATACAATGGTCGATAAGTTTTCGCAGGTCGCGGGCAACGTTCCGGTGACCAATAATGACCCAAATCGCCGATATACCGTTATTAACGGCTATCCTGTCGTCCTCAATTTTGCAAAAGAACCCAATCCGGGTGTCTTTGAGCGTGTCCGTGACATTCTGCTCGCCACCAGCTATACCAAAAAGACCAGCTGACATCGTGGACGAGGACAAAAGAACGCGCTATACTGAGGATGGCAGTGGTATTCGGAGCAATCCATGAACCACTACCAACTGTTCTTTGATAGCCGAATATCGTTCATCCTCGCTTTTATAGCGAAAGTGAGGAACCCCCTATGACTGAAAATAAAAACCGTGTCTGCTGTCTGTACCGTGTTTCCACCGACAAGCAGGTGGATTTCAACTCGAACCATGAAGCAGACCTTCCCATGCAGCGCAAGGCGTGTCACAAATTTGCCGAAGCAAAGGGCTGGGTCATCGTCCATGAAGAACAAGAAGAAGGCGTGTCTGGCCACAAAGTCCGCGCAGAAGCCCGTGACAAGCTGCAAATCATCAAGGAATACGCCCGAAAGGGCAAATTTGATATTCTGCTGGTGTTCATGTTCGACCGTATCGGACGCATCGCAGATGAAACGCCATTTGTCGTAGAATGGTTTGTACGAAACGGCATCCGGGTATGGAGTACCCAAGAGGGTGAGCAGCGATTCGACAACCACACCGACAAATTGCTGAACTACATCCGCTTCTGGCAGGCAGACGGCGAAAGCGAAAAAACTTCTGTCCGTACCCGTACCAGCCTGCGGCAGCTTGTGGAAGAAGGACACTTCAAGGGCGGCAGTGCGCCGTATGGTTATAACCTTGTGAAAAGTGGCCGTATCAACAAGCGCAAGCATGAACTCTATGAACTGCAGGTCAACGAACAGGAAGCCGAAATCGTTCGGCTGATTTTCGATAAATATGTATACGAAGGTTACGGCGCACAGCGAATCGCCACCTATCTGAACAATGCTGGATACCGTGCCCGCTCTGGAAAGTGCTGGCATCCGGGCAGCTTGCGAGGGATGGTCGGTAACCTGACCTATATGGGCGTACTCCGCTGCGGAGATACCCGCTCCGAATTGATGCCCGAACTCCAGATCATCCCGCAGGAAGAGTTTGAAGCTGCACAGCGTATCCGGGAAGATCGCTCTGCCCACGCAGCGGAAGAAGCCGAACATCATGTTCCTCTTCGTACCCGTGGACAGGCATTGCTTTCCAACAACGTTTACTGCGGCCACTGTGGTGCAAGGCTCGCCCTGACGACCAGCCGAAAATGGCGTAAACTCTCCGATGGTACTCTGGATGATACACTTCGCATCCGCTATACTTGCTACGGAAAACTCCGCAAGCAGACGGATTGCACCGGGCAGACCGGCTACACCATGCACATTCTGGACGAGATCATCGACAAGATGGTTCGTCAGATTTTCTCCCGCTTGAGAGGTATTCCAAAAGAGCAGCTTATCACCAGCCGCTATGCGAAGGAAACTGCGGAGCGCAAGAATCATCTGCAAGCCCTTCAGGCTGAACGCGACAAGGCTGAAAAAGACCTGCTCGCCTTAAAAGCCGAGATTCTGGCTGTAATCAAGGGGGAGAGTGCCTTTCCCAAAGACACTCTTGCCGAGATGATTGCAGCACAGGAAAAAAAGCACACGGAGTTGGAAACTCTGTGTGAAGAAGCCAGTGCAGAACTGGAGCGAAACGCTGAATTGATGGCAAACGTATCGCAGCTGTACGAAGAATTGATTTCTTACGCAGACCTGTACGACAGTGCCAGCTTTGAAGCAAAGAAGATGATCGTCAGTCAGCTTATCCGCAGGGTAGACGTTTATCGCGGATACCAAATCCATGTGGACTTCAACTTTGATCTTGCACAGTATTTGGAGAATAGCGATGAACTTGCTTGCTGACAAACACAAAAACACCGTTGACTTCGATTTGAAATCAACGGTGTTTGTAACTCTTATTTGAGCCAATGGTGGAGAATACCGGGATCGAACCGGTGACCTCTTGCATGCCATGCAAGCGCTCTCCCAGCTGAGCTAATCCCCCATAATTTTCCAGAGGTGGAAACCCCTGGAAAAGAGATGCTCAAATAAGAAATGCTTTATGAAGTTCAGTTGTGGGGGTGCGTGAGCGCACTGCTTGGGCTCCCAGCTGAGCTAATCCCCCAGATGTTTGTGCCGTGCCTGACGACAGGAGTAATTATACCAGCGCTTTGCCGGATTGTCAACAGCTTTTTTGGGATTTTCTGCAAAAAAATTCCCGCCGGGGAAATGCCCTTCCCGGCGGGAAAAATGACTGCGAAAAAACTTACGCTCTTGCGTTCTGCGGGTCGAAGATCTGCGGTGCGACACGGATCAGGATCACCACAAGGACCGTGGTCAGAATGGCTTCGGGCAGCATGTAGGTGGCGTTGTACACGGCACTGTACAGCCAGCACAGACCGTCCACGCTCATGTTGGAGATGCCGGGAAAGCCGATCTCGGTCATCCAGCTGAAAGCGTAGTCGTAGTCCTTCCAGACGATGTAACCGGACAGAAAGCTGCACAAAAAGCGCAGCAGGCACACCACAAAGGCGCTGACACCGACACCCACGGTGCGGTTGCGGAAAGGCTTTGCGATCAGGCAGGCAAAGCCCAGCACCGTGAAGGCCAGAAGGTAGTCCAGCAGCACGCAGCCCACCTGTGCCGTGAGGGTCTGGCAGTATGCCAGGTTGCCAAGGCCCTGCACAAGCTGGATCAGGCTGTTGACGAAAGCGGTCATGATGCCCCACTTTGCGCCGTGGCGGTAGCTCATTACCAGAATGGGCACCATGCTAAACAGGGTGATGGAACCGCCGTGGGGCATGAGCGGGATCTGGATCATGCTCAAAACGGTGGACAGAGCGATCATCAGCGCACCCTCCACCAGAATGCGGGTTTTGGAATAGGTTTTGGTCATAGGGATTCCTCTTCTCAGAACGATAGTACACAAAAACAAAATGCGCCCGCTTTCCAGCAGGCGCACGGGGTTTGTGAAAGAACGGACAGTTCTGCAAACTCCCACGCCGGCATTGTCCGGTCAGGTAAAAGGGTACTCCGCAAAACGCGGATCTCAGCCTTTCGGCACCCCTGTTTTTATGTCCATGCAAAAGTATAGCGCGTCCGGCGCAAAAGTCAAGCCCCGGCGGAACATATCTGCCCCGGCCTGTGCATAGGCTGTACCATAAGTTCACAATGGGAGGAGTCTGGATATGAAGGGAGACCCCGAACAGAGGGCGGTACAGCTGGGCGAATATATCGCGGCCAACCGGGCCACAGTGCGTGCGGCGGCAGCGGTGTTCGGGTGCAGCAAGTCCACCGTGCACAAGGATGTTGCGGTGCGGCTGCGGACGCTGCAGCCGGAGCTGTTCCGGCAGGTGCGTGCGGTTCTGGCCTGCAATAAGGCAGAGCGGCATCTGCGCGGCGGTGCGGCCACCCGGCGCAAATACAGCCGCAGATAAAAGACGGCACACTTCCGAACAAAACGGAAGCTGTGCCGCCTTTTTTAGGTTCAGTCCCGGGTGCGGAACTGGCTCAGTGCGCCTTTTTCCAACCGGCTGACCTGTGCCTGACTGATGCCGATCTCCCGCGCCACCTCCATCTGGGTCTTGCCCTGCAGGTAGCGCAGCTCCATGATCCGCTTTTCCCGCGGGGTCAGCCCGGCCACGGTCTGCCGGAACTGCAGCCCGCTGATCCAGCTGTCCTCGCCGTCCGGGTCCCGCACCTGATCGATCACATACATTGCATCGCCGCCATCGGTGTACACCGGCTCTTCCAGACTGATCGGCTCCACCACCGATTCCAGCGCCGCCGTCACTTCGCGCCGGGCAAGGCCCGCCGCCTGCGCGATCTCGTCCATGGTCGGCTCGCGGCCAAGCTGCTTTTCCAGCGCTTCGCGGCTCTGCATGGCCCGGTAGGCGGTATCCCGCAGGCTGCGGCTCACCCGCAGGGCATTGTTGTCCCGCAGAAAGCGCCGGATCTCCCCAATGATCATGGGTACACCGTAGGTGGAAAAGCGCACCGGCTGGGCGGGGTCAAAATGATCGATGGCCTTGATCAGCCCGATGCACCCCACCTGAAACAGGTCGTCCAGATTTTCGCCGCGCTGGGCGAACCGCTGCACCACGCTGAGCACCAGCCGCAGGTTGCCTTCCACCATTTGTTCCCGGGCTGCCGCATCACCGGCGTGGGCGCGGGCCAGCAGTTCCCGCTTTTCGGCTTCGGTCAGCACAGGCAGCTTTGCAGTGTTCATGCCGCACAGCTCCACTTTGTTGTACATCCAAACGCCCCCGGTCTGTTTTGATCTTCACCGGGAGTATGGCCCTGCGGGCAAAGCACTATGCACGGGAAAAACTGGGAGCCGTTATTCGTTTTCCAATTGTACTTTTAAGGTATGGATGATCCGTTTTTCCAGCCGGGAAATGTAGCTTTGGCTGATGCCCAGTGCGTCGGCGGCCTCCTTCTGGGTACGCTCAATGCCGTCCGCCAGACCAAAGCGCAGCTCCATGATCTGCCGTTCCCGCGGGGACAGGCTGTCCACGGCCCGGCGCAGCACGGCGCGCTCCGCATCCTGTTCCAGCCGCTGGCTGATCTGGTTCTCATCACTGCCCAGAATATCAGAAAGCAGCAGCTCGTTGCCGTCGCCATCCACGTTCAGCGGTTCGTCGATGCTGGCTTCCTGACGGCGGTTGGAGCTTTTGCGTAAGTACATCAGAATTTCATTGCCGATGCAGCGGCTGGCGTAGGTGGCCAGCTTGATGCTGCGCTCCGGCGTGAAGGTGTTCACCGCCTTGATCAGCCCGATGGTGCCAATGCTGATCATGTCCTCGGCAGGCACACCGCTGCTTTCGTACTTTTTGGCAAGGTACACCACCAGCCGCAGGTTGTGGGTGATCAGGTCGTCCCGGGCGGCGGCATCGCCTGCAGCCATACGGGCCAGCAGGACTTTTTCCTGTTCCGGGGTCAGGGGCGGGGGCAGGCTGGGCGCGCCCGCCAGAAAATGTGCGCCGCCGCAATAGCCCAGCCGTGCAAGGAGCCAACGCCAGAACCGGTGCAGAACATGAAACATGAATACCCCTCCTGTATATCTATAAGTATCGATCGCATCAAGCGCTTCTCAGCGGATGCCCAGCTGTACGGCCAGTTCGCTGCCCAGCAGAGCTGTCCATGGCTGCTGTGTTTCCGGGCGGCAGAATGCGGCCAGAATGCCCGCTGCACTGCCTTTGCTGGTGCGCAGGGCCTTGGCCGGAACGGCAGGCAGCACGCAGTGCCCGGCAATGGTGGTGCAGGGCACCAGCCGCACCCGCAGCTCCGGCGGCGGTGCCGTGCCGCAGGCAAAATAACGGTCCAGAAATGTGCGCAGCTCCCGCGGCAGGGCGCTGCGCACGGCAGGATAATAGACCAGAACCACTGCCTGCCCGGTCAGCGGGTCCTGCACCGAGAAGCCGGTGTCGCAGAAAGCCTGTACGGAGAGGACTGCACCTTCCAGCTCCAGCACAGCGGCAAAGCAGCGGGTGCCGGCACGGCCAAAGCAGAACAGTACGCCGCGCAGCACGGCAAGCACTGCACCGCAGCATAGCAGCAGCCGGCCCGGAGACAGCGGCAGATAGACGCAGAGATTTGCGCTTTGCACTCCGGGCAGCAGTACGGCTCCGCACAGCAGCAGGTTCAGCAGCAGATACCACACACACAGCTGCACAAAATTGCGCAGGCCCGGCACGCCGTAAGCCGCAGCTACAGCAGCACAGCAGGTGAACACCTTATAAAGGAAAGCTGCAGGCTCGGGCAGCTCCGGCAGCAGAATGCCCAGCGAAGCCGCTGCCGCTGCCGCACTGCCCGCCATCAGCCGCAGGCCGCTGCACTGCCGCGCACACAAAAGCCCTGCGCCCAAAAGCAGCGCTGCTGCGGCCAGAAAGTTCGTCAGCAGCAGTTCGTCCAGATAGATCACGGTTTTCATACACGATCCCTTTCAAATTCCAGTATCTTCCAATTCTGCAAAAAAACATGTCGCTGTGTGCAAAAAAGCGGCTTCTGTAAGAATTTTGAGACCGGATTTTCACAGTCTATCACATTTTTCACATTTTTTTCAAAAAAGTACTTGAACATTTCTGGAAAGTGTGGTATATTATTGCCATCCTAGTAAGGGACGTAAGCCAAACAAATGGCTTGCAAATATCTTTCTAAATTTGAAGGGAGAAATTCATTATGATGATGCCTGCAAACTTCTCTGCTGTTGCAGAAAACGAGATGACCTACGTTGTTGGTGGTAGCCTGGTTGATGTCCTGGCTCCTGCTATGACCACTGCTAACTGGCAGAACGTTTCCGCTAACGTGATCAAGATCGTTGGCAACTCTTTCCTGGCTAAGTACACCAACGATGTTCTGGCCCAGCTGTTCGATGGCAACTACGTTCCCGGCGATGTGATCGGCTTCTCTGTTAAGAATCTGGATAAGGCTTACAACAAGGGCTACAACACCTTCGGCGGCAACTGGGGCTTTGCTGTTGGCGCTCTGAACGCTGGCATGCAGATCCTGGGCGGCCTGTCCGCTATCTACACCCTGGGCAGCAGCTCCATCGGTCTGGAAACTAAGAGTGGCACTCTGCCCACTCTCTAATAACTAATCTTTCCTGAATAGGATAGATAGTTTGATTTGACATAGCGTTTGTTGTGTTAGGTAAAAAGAGCTAGAGAGGCCCCGCACAAGACAAGCAATTGTTTTGTGCGGGGTTTTTGTTTGCATAAAAACTTAGCAGGCTGTGGGAAAACGGCGCAGGGATGGAATGAGAATAACCCGTTCAAAAACAATTTCCCGATGGCAGACAAACTGCTGCAGAATTTTTCAAAAAACAGTTGACAACTCCCGGATGTGCTGATATAATAAATCACGTCGTCAGGCACGGCACGAACATCTGGGGGATTAGCTCAGCTGGGAGCCCAAGCAGTGCGCTCACGCACCCCCACAACTGAACTTCATAAAGCATTTCTTATTTGAGCATCTCTTTTCCAGGGGTTTCCACCTCTGGAAAATTATGGGGGATTAGCTCAGCTGGGAGAGCGCTTGCATGGCATGCAAGAGGTCACCGGTTCGATCCCGGTATTCTCCACCATTGGCTCAAATAAGAGTTACAAACACCGTTGATTTCAAATCGAAGTCAACGGTGTTTTTGTGTTTGTCAGCAAGCAAGTTCATCGCTATTCTCCAAATACTGTGCAAGATCAAAGTTGAAGTCCACATGGATTTGGTATCCGCGATAAACTTCTACCCTGCGGATGCAGTTCGTAGAGTTCGTGCTTGCGCTTGTTGATGCGGCCACTTTTCACAAGGTCATAACCATACGGCGCACTGCCGCCCTTGAAGTGTCCTTCTTCCACAAGCTGCCGCAGGCTGGTACGGGTACGGACAGAAGTTTTTTCGCTTTCGCCGTCTGCCTGCCAGAAGCGGATATAGTTCAGCAATTTGTCAGTGTGGTTGTCGAATCGCTGCTCACCCTCTTGGGTACTCCATACCCGGATTCACTCCTTTTTTCATTTCCGTGTTCTTTACCAGTTCGGTAATCATCGTATTGATTTCGGTCATAAATTCACTCGGCTCCATTTCGCCACGTTCGATTTGCAGCAGCTTTGTTTCCCAGTCGGCGGTCATTTCCGGGGACTGAATTTCTTCGGGCATTACGGTAATAAGGGCTTTGCCCTTGTCGGTAGGCAGCAGCACCTTGGTTTTCTTGGTGCCCTTGCGTTCCAGAAAACCCTTCTGCACAAGCTTTTCAATGGTGGCGGCACGGGTAGCCGGGGTGCCGATACCCTGACGCTCCACGCCCTCCGGCATACTGTCTGCACTGGCGGTTTCCATAGCGTGCAGCAGGGTGTCCTCGGTAAAATGCTTCGGCGGCGAGGTCTGCCCCTCTTTCAGTTCTGCATTGAGGATGCCGCACTCGTTTTTCGCTGCATTTGGCAGGGCGGCGAGTTCTTGCTTCCGGTTCAAGATGTCCGCCAGCACCTTGCGCTCCACCGCTTTCCAGCCTTCCTCCAAAACCTCCTTGCCCTTGGCGGTAAACTCCTCCCCAGCACATTCGGTTGTCAGCAGGGTTTCCAGATAACGGAAGGGCTTGCTCACCGCCATCAATGTCCGGGCGATGATGAGCTTCAGGATGTTCTGCTCGCCCTTGGGCAGAGCCTCCAGATCGGCTTGCAGCATACTGCGGGTGGGCAGGATGGCGTGGTGGTCGGTGACTTTTTCCCGGTTGACGGTGCGCCGTGTCCGGGGCACCGCCTCGTCCACATCTTCCGGGGTAATGTCGAGAAAAACCTCCAGCGCCTCGGTCAGCTCCTCCAGCATTTCCTCGTCATCATCGGTGATATAGCAGCTATCAGTTCGGGGATAAGTGGTAAGTTTCTTCTCATACAGGCTCTGCACATGGACTCATCATCCAAAACCTTAAAGGGATGATTCTTGAAAGGGAACAGCTCTCCGATGGGAATCTGCTGCACCTGCTCCCGCTGCTGTTCCTGTCGGGATTCTTCCGTGGAGAAAATGTCATCTGCCCCTTTCAGCGACACGCTTAAGCTGCTTTTCGGCATTCGCCAGCACCTCCTTCGTCAGAGATTGGTAGGCTTCTGCCACCTTACCTTTGGGGTCGTGATGGAAAATGCTTTTGCCCACTGCACTGATTTCCGCAGCACGGACAGACCGGGGAATGGTCTGGTCGAACACCTTGATCTTGCTGCCGTAAGCACCCCGAATCAGGTTGTCGATCTGCTGCCCATAGTTGGTGCGGCTATCTGTCATAGTCAGCAGGATGCCCTCGATTTTCAGTTTCGGGTTGATCTGCCGTCGGACCTTCTGCACGGTCTGCAAAAGCTGTTCCAAGCCTTTCGCAGACAGGTACTGCGCCTGCACGGGAATCAGGGTGGTGTCCGCCGCTGCCAGTGCATTGACGGTCAGCATCCCAAGGGAAGGAGTGCAGTCCAGCAGAATGAAATCGTATTCATGCTTTGCGCCTTCCAGCACCTGTTTGAGCATCTTTTCCCGGTTCATGCAGTTGACAAGGGAAACTTCCAGCCCTGCCAGTTCGATATTGGCTGGAATCAGGTCAACGCCCTCTGCGTGGTGCAGGATGCCTTCGCCGGGTGGAATGCTCTGGTCGTTCATGGCTTTTGCCATCAAGGTGGAAAGGGTTGTTGGCAGTTCATCGGGCTGCTGCCAGCCCATGCTGATGGTCAAGCTGCCCTGCGGATCAGCGTCCACCAACAGGACTTTTTTGCCTTCAGCTGCAAGGCCAACGCCCAAATTTTCACAGGTGGTGGTCTTGCCGGTGCCGCCTTTCTGGTTGACGATGGCAATCGTAGTTGCTTTCTTTGAAATTTTTATCACCTCCGCATCGCTAAGTCGTGGTTGGTTTGGTTCTGGTAGGAAAGCTGCATCGTGGTGGGTGCGTTGTACAGAGAGGCGAGCAGGTATTGTTTCATGTTTCGGATCGGGCTGCTGTTCTCTGCAAGGCACTTCAGCACAAAGCGGATATGGTCAGCGTTCAGCTTCATAAAGCGACTGCGTACCACCTCGGCGGGCTTATCGTCCCCGGCAATGCGCAGCAGCTTGCGGTTGGTAGCGCAGGTGTCCACCAACAAATCTACGATCTGATAGATGGTGTCCTCATCATCCGGGCAGAGCCGGAGCAGAAGGGCTATCTCCAAAGACTGAGAAAAATATTCTTCCAGTTGGGTGCGTTTGCTCATCCCATCCGCTTCTTCAGAATAGAATGGATCAGTCTCACTCATTTCAGTATCATTCTCTTTAGTCTTATTACATCGTGATTTTGAAGGGTCTTGACTTGCGTTTTTGAAGCCTCCAGAATCGTGAAAATCACGATTCTGGAATATTGATTTTGACGATTCTGCCGAAAAGTTCTTCACATACACCAAACTTGGCTTTCCCAGACCTCTGCGTTTTCGTTCAATCAGACCAAACTTTTCGAGTTCCCGGAGCAGCTTGGTCGCTTTGTTGTCTGCGCAACACAATGCCCTCTTGACATCCTCTATCGTGAAGATGATGAACACCCGGTTCTGCCCGTCCAGCCAGCCGTTTTTCACGGACAGGCTCATGCGGTCGAGCAGGATACCGTACAGTGTTTTGGCATCGGTTGACAGGTTTTGGAAGCGTGACTCTAAAAAGAGTGCTTTCGGGATGCGGTAGAATGAGAAAAGCTCTCCGGCTTGTCCGTAGAAGTAATCAAGGGTCATGCGACAGTACTGTGAAACGGTGGCGGTACGATGTTGACATTGTAGGAAGCCTCCTCGCAATAGATTTGTGGAAAATAAAAAGCGCAATTCCGATTTTGAAAATCAAAATTGCACTTTCGGTGAACCGTAAGCATTGGTGTACAACGTTTTTACGATGAAAAGACAAAATAGCTTGACGCAAGGATTTGTAAAGTTATAATAATTATAGGATTTCAAAAACTTCATAAGCGAGAGGAAAGTCAGAATGCCATTAACTCGTTTAATTATCAAAAATTACAAATCAATTAAAAATTGTGATATATCATTAGAAAAATTAAATGTCCTTATTGGCGAAAATGGATCCGGAAAAACAACGATTCTTGATGCTATAAATTACTTCTACAAAAATCTTACGTATTCAGCAGCTAGTGATAATGTCTTTGATGAAAACAATCGCTATAGTAATGAACTGAAAATTTCCTTAGTCTACGATTTTTCGCAGTTTGTCAAAATTTCAAAATCAAATTCCGATGTGACTCCAGATTTTTTGGAAGATAAGTCTGGCGAAAAAAGTAGATATGCGGGATATTACAAAGCAATAATAGCCATGGCATCCGCCACAAAGGACATGAAGCTTCAAATCGAGTTATCTCAAGTTAAAGGACACACGATACGATGGAATTACTCATATGAAGATCGTTTGATTTTAAAAAGTTTATTTCCAATTTTCTATGTGGATGTTCGCAATCTTGACATAACAGAGTGGGGATACATTTGGGATGTCTTAGCAGAACTCGGAAAGGTTTCTAATGCGGAGCGTGAAACGATAAAGGCTAAAATAAATGATGATTTATTGAATGAAAGCCACGAAATGTCTCAAAAGTTGAATGAAATAATAAATGTATTCAACGCAGCCGGTGTAAGTGTTAAACCATCAACTTCAAAGGAATTTGCTAAAATTCTAACTAAGACATTCTTTTCAGGAGAGTCCATATACCAAAAAGGAAAACGTCTCAATTATTACTCCGCTGGAACAAATTCAGTAAAATATATCGAATTATTGATTAAATCAATTGAGGCAATATCTAAAACAAAATTGAAAGAACCCATTGTGCTATTTGATGAACCGGAGATAAGTCTTCATACAAACTATTTGGATGAATTGGCAGAATCATTCATATGTGTTGATTCACGTTTGAGCCTTTTCATTTCCACGCATTCTCCTCGCTTGATAAAAAACATCATCGCTAGTTCTGAATCGGCAGCAATATACAATATCAAACTGGTTGATGGGTATTCACATATTTATAGGATGAAAAAGTTTTCTCAGTATAGCCCAGTGTCAAAATATCGAGTAGAAGATGACCATATCAATTCTTATTTTTCACGATGTATTCTATTTGTGGAAGGCGAAACAGAACTGGAACTGTTTTCAAATCCCTATATAAAGATGCTTTTCCCGAAATTTAGAAGTGTTGACGTATTCAAGGCCATGAGTGATACGCCTATACTAAATATTATGAATCCTCAGTTATCAAAATCTCAAACGCCATATGTTTGCTTGATTGATATCGATAAAGCAATATCATACGATGAAAAGTTGAATTCTTTTTCATTGAAAAAAGAGTATTTTCCAGATAACGATAAAGAAAAATTCCGTTTTCGGAACAAGCATGAACTAGAGCCTTATCTTTACTATCAGCGAAAACGTATTAACGAAATGCAAAAGAAGCTGCGCATTCACTATTGTTTTCCTTTTTATAGCTGCAATGATTCAAATTACAATGATTTCATTTTATCAGTTCGTGAGTATTTGCTGCGATATAATGTTTTTTCGTTTTCTACAACGGTAGAAGGTGCCCTGATTAATAAGAACACAATTCAGTTTTCTCTGGATTTTTTGCAACGGCAGAAAAAAGAAACTGAATATAATGATTTTCTAACATATTTTAATAGACTTTCTCGGAATGATCAAATAAATTTATTAAGGCTTGTGTTTAACGGAAAAAGCGACCTTCTTAAATCTTGGAGAAATATAAAAAGAAATTTAACGCAAGACATGTCGGACATTGAATTGTCTATTGAAAAAAATATAATTGGGAAAAAGACATCTGGCTGGGTGTCCAATTATTTAGACGAATTTTTTAAGTCGATTATCCCTATAGACGGTACTTTTTCTGAAAAGGAAGCTCGTAAATTTTTAGAGGACGAAAACAACCTTAAGAAAGTTCAGACTGCATTTAAAGAAAAATTTCCCGAATTGTACTCGCTTCTTGAGAATTTGTGTGGTATAATTCAAGAGTGAACAGTTGAGTAGTATATAAGTAGCAATGCTTGAGCAATCAAGGCCTTGATGTCAGTGTAGCAAACTGAATTCCAAGGAACTAAGGTCACTAAATGGCTATGCCCGCTGCCGGTGTGCGGCGTGATCATTCCTCCATGTGCTGTGTAAAGCACGCGCTTCGCGATTTGTTAGGAAAGTACTTATATACTGCTCTCTGTTTCTTTTTATTGGAGAAAAATGCTATGTTTACTACAGAGTCATTCTGTAATTTAGTTTGGGGTACGTCTTATTTAAAAGTTCTAAGAAAAATTTCTAAAGAAGATTATAATGAGTTTGAAATTCCCAAAAAGGGCGGAACCCGCACAATCAACTATCTAGATAGACAATCAAGTCTGTGGAAGCTTCAACGAGAGCTACTTAATAAATATCTAGTTAAGCAAGACCTTCCCATCTGCGTTAAAGGCTTTAAAAAAGGTGAAAATTACAAATCTTTTTTATCAGAGCATATTGGCGCAGAGTTTTTCCTAAGAATTGATATTGCGAATTTCTTTCCGTCCATTAAAATTTCTTCCGTCAAAAGAGAACTCTCATTAATTATTCGGTGTGATAATGATGCTGAGGAGGAAAAGCTGCTTGATTTAATTGGAGAAATCGTCACCTTGGATGGAAGGATGGAAGATTGCCTCAAGGAGCCTCTACATCCCCTGTGATTTCTAACCTTGTTATGGCGAGAATAGATCAAAGAATCACAAAATACTGTCAAGTTTTTAATGTGCAGTATACGAGGTATGCAGATGATTTACTGTTTTCAAGCAACACATTTGATTTCGAAAATAAGAAATGGTTTCTGAAAAAGATAAAATATATTTTGAAATCGCAGGAGCTATCGCTCAATTATTCAAAAATTCGGTATGGACACAAAGAAATCATTTTAAATGGCTACGTTATTTCAAATAATGAAATTCGTTTATCGCGGAATCGCTTATTTGACATTCGCCAAATTGTCAAGTTTACGAAAGAAAATGTTCCACTGATAAGAAGCATTGGATTAGATGAATTTCTTTCAAAGGCCAATAAACTACCTTTAAGGCATCGAAATCTAAAGGAGTATCCATTTAAAAGCATTTTTCAATTTAGCCAGTACCTATGTGGTTATCGGGCCTATTTGATCTCAATGGTTGATACAAATTGTTTGCAAACGTCTTTTCAAAAGGAGCTGCAACGTCTAATTCGCAAAATTGAAGCGCAAATTTTGCTTTTGGAACAAGCATTACCTATAAGAAACAGTAATTAAATTAGGCATTGCTGTCACAATAGCCTCTCCAAAGGGAATACAGAAGTGATTTCTTCGATTTTAACGTTTTTACATCGAATATTGTTCATCCTCGCACCTTTGTGTGGGGGTGCGTGAGTGCGTGGTTCGGGAGAGCGCTTGCATGGCATGCAAGAGGTCACCGGTTCGATCCCGGTATTCTCCACCAGAAGGAAAAAGCACTACACAGAAACGTGTGGTGTTTTTTTGTTGTTGCCAAACGAGTGAGGGCTTAGCTCACCCAGGAGAGCGCCGTGCATGGACTGCAAGAGGGTCACCGTGATCAGAATCGGCCCGGTATTCTCCACCAGAAAGCACTGTACTTCGTAGGAAGTATGGTGCTTTTCTTTTTATACAGACGCAGAAAAAGGCGGGAGCTTCCCACAAAAGGGAAAGCCACCGCCTTTGTTGATCATCGGATGAGCCAGCCGTAATCCTGTCTGCAATCTACCACATGATCTGCATAAACCGTATGATCTACGATCTGGAAGATAAGCATATAGCGTTTTTCAAACAAGATAAATCGGTAAGCATTTTTAGGAATGTATTCGCCTTTGAGCCATGGGCAGCGCTGCGGCATCTGCTCCAGAGATTTTGCAGCCTTTTCAAATTCCACTGTAAGCCGCTCTGCTGCTGCAGGGTTGACCTGTGCCAGAAATGCGGCGTGGGACACCAGCATCTGAGCAGCCCGTGCTGACACGATCACGCGGTATTTATTTTGCTGCTCCATGTCCGGCGGCCTCCTTGATCGCACTGCGCATCATGGAAGTGACCTCGTCGATCGAATAGCCCTCGCTTCCACGCATCCGGTCCTCTTCCACGGAAAGCAGCTCTTCGCGGAGCTTCAGCATTTTTTCACGGCGGTTGTAGGTTTCGATGTCCATGACGACCAAGTCACCCTCGCCGTTTTTGGTGAGAAAAATCGGCTCAGCGGTTTCTCTGCACAGATCGGCGATCTCGTTATAGTTCTGACGAATCGCTGCAGATGGACGGATATTCATAAAAGCACCTCCTGCTCCTGAACGATCTATAATAGTAAAATTCTAATTATATTATATCCATATTGTGCAACGAAGTCAATGCGAACAGCTGTCACTTCGTTCTCCGGTTCGATCCCGGTAATCTCCACCAGATCAGAAAGGCATCACACATTGTGTGGTGCCTTTTTTGTTTTGCATTGCAGCAGGAAAACACAAAAAAATTTCTGCCCACTGCCGCAACCTGCGCGAAACGGGCTGTTTTGTGCGCGAATGGCAGACCACGGAAGGCGGAACTTGTGCTATAATATAAAAAAACAGGGAAGCAGAAGGAACAGGGGGTGCAGCAATGAACCTGCGGACGGCGATCGTGGAAGACAGCAAGCCGGATGCCGAACGGTTGAAACAGCTGCTGAAAAAGGCATTTGAAAATGAGAACATATCCTGCAGCTGTTTTGCCAGCGGAGATGAATTTTTGCGGACCGGCGGGCGCGAAGGGTATCAGGTGGTGTTTCTGGACATCTGCATGGAGGGCACCAATGGCATTGAGACGGCGCAGCGGCTGCGTGCGGCCGACCCGGACCTGCTGATCGTGTTTGTGACATCCTCGCCGGAGTACGTGTGGGATGCCTTTCCGGTACATCCATTCGATTATCTGCTCAAGCCTTATAAGGAAGAAAAGTTTGAGCAGCTGGCAGGGGAGCTGCGGCGGGTGCTGTGCCGTCAGCAGCCGGAGCTGGAGGTGCGCATTGCCCGGCAGATTGTGCGGCTGCCGCTGACCAAGATCTACTATGCTACGGCACAGAACCATTATGTGCGTGTGGTCACGGATGACGGCGAGTGCCGGGCCACGGCAAATTTTGCACAGGTGCAGGAACAGCTTCAGACCCAGCCGGAATTTCTGGTGTGCAACCGCGGCGTGATCATCAACATGTCCAAGGTGCTGCGGTTTGAGGGCGACTGCATTGAAATGCTGGATGGGACCCATCTGCCGGTGCGGCAGAAGGACAAAAACAGCCTGCTTGCCCAATTTACGCAGTACCAGTTCCGTGGTATGCAGCGGGAATTCTGACCCGGAAAGGAGAGCGCTTGTGAATTTTGCATTGTTTGGACGTTTTTTTCTGGAATTTGCAATGATGTATCCGGCAGAATACCTCTGCCTTGCCTCGCTGCAGGAGCACTTGCGTGCACCGCGTAAAACCTATGCCATCGGTGCGTCGGCGATCACACTGATGGGTCTGGCTGGCGCAGCGGTGTGCTGCATGCTGGACATAGAAACGAATTTCCTGCTCATCCCGCTGCTCATCATCAGCTTCTGGCTGCTGCGCTGGCGCACCGACCGGGAAGTATCGATCAGCCAGACCATGTTTCTGTTCTCAGTGTCGGCGGTGATGATGTCTGTGTGCACCCTGCTTGCCATTGTGCTGAACGCGGAAGCTGAGCTGGACAATGCACAGCCGGTGTTTCTGCCCAGCACCTCGGTCATCTGCCTGACCCTCTCGGTGATACTCAGCGCCATCTTCCGCTTTACGGCAGTGCGCTGGAGCCGGTGGCTGCTGCAGGAGTACCACGGCGAAGCTTTCTGGGAGTCGGCATGGCCGCTGCCGGCGCTGTACGCGGCGTTTCTGGTGTTCTGTATGCCGAAGGAGATCGGCGTCATCCTGATGAACCGCATCCGCATCATCGCGGTGCTGGCAGTGAGCATCTCGCTGCTGGGCATCTTTCTGCTGCTGTACGAGATGTACCGCGTGGCAAAGGAGTATGCCCGCAGCTCCCAGCTGGACCGCGAAAACCAGCTGTTGGCCGTGGAGTCCCGCCGCTATATGGAGCTGCGCAGCTATCTGGAACAGACCCGCCACCTGCGGCACGATTTCCGCCAGCACCTGCATGTGATCTCCGGCCTGACCGAGGCCGGGCGGCTGGATGAACTGAAAAGCTACCTGAGCCAGTACGAGAGCGAACTCAGCGATGCCAGACCCACCCTGTGCGTCAACGCTGCGGTGGATGCGCTTGCCGGCCACTACGACTACGAGGCCCGGAAACAGGGCATCCAGATCGAATGGAAGCTGGAACTGCCCAAGCTCCTGCCCCTGCCGGAGGCCGACCTGTGCACCATTCTTGGCAACCTGCTGGAAAATGCGCTCCATGCCAGCCAGAAGCTGCCGCCGGAAGAACGGCAGGTCAAGGTGCTGGCCCGGATGCTCAGCCCGGCCATGATGGGCCTGATGGTGGAGAACCGCTACGATGGCGTGCTGAAAAAGCAGGGCGGCGTTCTGCACTCCACCAAGCATGACGGACAGGGCATCGGCCTTGTTTCCGTCGAAACTGCCGTGCACAGGTATCACGGCAATCTGACGGTGGAAACGGGCGGCAACGTTTTCCGGGCCAATGTGCTGCTGAACCTGTAAAATATTCCTGCCCCAAGGCACCGGCTTTTTTGCACAAGCCGGTGCCTTTTGATTGCACTTTTCCCGGGAGATCATGATACTTATTTATAAAAGAAAAGGCGGGAGGGGAGCATATGGCAGCAGAAAGCAAAACCGGCTGTTTCTTAAACTTTCCTAAAAAATCTTTATCCGGCCAGGCCCTCCCCCCCCCCCGACGGGAGGGCTTTTTGCTGTCCGCACGACGCATACGGTCAAGTTGAAAAATGAATAAAATTTACACATAGAATGATATGATTTTAGGCTGAATGAGCAAAGAATCGAAAGAAGTCCCATAATCATATTGACATAATGGGTAATAGGGTGTAAACTACGTGCATCGGGTCGAGCAAATCCGAAAATTGAGATCATTCAGGGAGGAAACGGCTATGATGTGTTGTTGCGCAATGTGTTGTTGTACCGCAAACGCTTCCCGGACCGGCCGCCCTGCAGTATGGTATGCCGTGTGAGCATATCTGCATATTCTGTGTGGGAACACGCAGAAGGATCTGTCGCTGACCGCCTGGGAGCTTACTTGAAGAGGGAGCTTCCGGGCGTTTTGTTTTGACCCGCAAATCAGGATACAAGGGAGGAATCCGGCAATGGACTGGAATGCGATCCAGCAATATTTGCCGCTCTACCAGAAGGCCGCTGTACTTACCGTGCGGCTGGGCGTTGCAGGCATCATTTTTGCCATCATCATTGGCCTTGCCTGCGCAGTGATCCAGTATGACAAGGTGCCCGTTCTGCGGCAGATCGTGGGTGTTTACATCCAGCTGTCCCGCAACACACCGCTGCTGGTGCAGCTGTTCTTCATTTATTATGGCCTGCCCAAGGTGGGCATCCGCACCAATGCCGAGATCTGCGGCATTGCCGGTCTGGCGTTTCTGGGCGGCAGCTACATGGCCGAAGCGTTCCGCAGCGGTCTGGAAGCCATTGAGCCCATCCAGACCGAGAGTGCCTACAGCCTTGGCATGAACCGCTGGCAGACCATGCGCTACATCATTCTGCCGCAGGCCATGTCCACCAGTATGCCGGCTTTCATGGCAAATGTGATCTTCCTGCTCAAGGAGACCAGCGTGTTCAGCGCCATCAGCCTGATGGACCTGATGTTCACGGCAAAGGACCTCATCGGCATGTACTCCAAAACCATCGAATGTCTGTTCCTGCTGGTGGTGTTCTACCTTATCATTCTGCTGCCGGTGTCCATTGTGGGCAGCCTGATCGAAAGGAGGCTGCGCTATGCTGGATTTGGGTCTTGATGTCCTGCTCAAGGGCAAAAACATGGCCCGCCTGCTGGGCGGCCTTGGCGTTGCACTCAAGATCAGCGCCGTCTCGGTGATCATCAGCCTGCCGCTGGGCATCCTGCTGGGCGTGCTCATGACCTCCCGCAACCCCATTATCAAGGCGGTTCTGCGGCTTTATCTGGAGTTCGTCCGCATCATGCCGCAGATGGTGCTGCTGTTCCTCGTTTACTTCGGCACCACCCGTGCCTTTGGGTGGAACCTTTCCGGCGAGACGGCATCCATCATCGTGTTTGTGCTGTGGGGCACCGCAGAAATGAGCGACCTTGTGCGCGGTGCGCTGATCGCCATTCCGAAGCACCAGTATGAGAGCGCCGAGGCCCTTGGCATGAGCCGTGCGCAGACCTACTGGTACATCATCATTCCGCAGACGGTGCGCCGCCTGATCCCGCTGTCCATCAACCTGATCACCCGCATGATCAAGACCACCAGCCTTGTGCTGATGATCGGTGTGGTGGAAGTGATCAAGGTAGCACAGCAGATCATCGAGGCCAACCGCACCGCCAGCCCCAACGCAGCGTTTGGCATTTATCTCACGGTTTTCGTGTTATATTTCTTCGTATGCTGGCCCATCAGTCTGCTGGCATCCTATCTCGAAAAGAAATGGAAGTGACCGTACATGGCAGAACCTATTTTGACTGTTGAACATCTGATCAAGGCCTATGGCGAGACCCCCGTGCTGGATGATATCAGCTTTGCTGTCAAGCCCGGCGAGGTCATCGTGGTGGTCGGCCCTTCGGGCTGCGGCAAAAGCACCCTGCTGCGCTGTCTGAATGGTCTGGAGCCCACCCAGAGCGGCCGGGTGCGGCTGGGCAATGAGACCGTTGCCTACGGCGGTAAAAATCTGACTCAGCTGCGCCAGCGCATCGGCATGGTGTTCCAGAGCTACGAGCTGTTCCCGCACATGACGGTGCTGGACAATGTGCTTCTGGCACCCACCAAGGTGCAGAAGCGCCCCAAAGCGGAAGTGCAGCAGGAGGCCGAAGCTCTGCTGGACCGTGTGGGCCTGCTTGCCAAGAAAAACAGCTACCCGCGGGAGCTTTCCGGCGGCCAGAAGCAGCGCGTTGCCATCGTGCGCGCACTGTGTATGCACCCGGAGATCCTTCTGTTTGACGAAGTGACCGCTGCCCTTGATCCGGAAATGGTGCGCGAGGTGCTGGACGTTATGCTGGACCTTGCCAAGCAGGGCAAGACCATGATCATCGTCACCCACGAAATGCAGTTTGCCCGCGCCATTGCCAACCGCGTCATCTTTCTGGATGGCGGCAAGATCGTGGAAGAAGCTGCACCGGCCGAGTTCTTTGACCGGCCCAAGACCGAGCGCGCGCAACGCTTCCTGCGCACCTTCACGTTTGATGCTGTGAAATGAGTCACAGATCAAGATAAAGGCTGCGGGTGTTCCGCAGCCAAATGGGAAAGATTTTGTAAAGGAGTAATCATTATGAAACAGTCTAAGATCTCTCGTCGTTCCTTCCTGCTGGGTCTGGGCGCAGTTTCCGCTGCCGCTGTTCTGACCGCATGCGGCGGCTCTTCTTCTGCTTCCACTGCAGCATCCGGCAGCGCAGCATCTGGCAGCAGCGTGGTCTACCGCACGCTGGATCAGATCAAGGAGTCCGGTACCATCAACATCGGCGTGTTCTCCGATAAGAACCCGTTCGGCTACGTGGACGAGAACGGCGAATATCAGGGCTATGATGTCTACTTTGCACGCCGTCTGGGCGAGGATCTGGGCGTAGAGATCAACTTCGTTTCCACCGAGGCAGCCAACCGTATCGAGTATCTGCAGACCGGCAAGGTGGATGTGATCCTGGCAAACTTCACCGTGACCCCGGAGCGCGCAGAGGAAGTGGACTTTGCTCTGCCTTACATGAACGTGGCTCTGGGTGTCATTTCTCCGGAAAGCAACGTTATCACCACTCTGGACAACTGGAACGCTGACGACCAGATGATCGTCATTTCCGGCACCACCGCCGAGACCTACCTGACCAAGGAGTACCCCGACATTCCGCTGCAGAAGTACGATTCCTATGCAACGGCCAAGAATGCACTGGAGAATGGCAACGGCGTGGCATGGGCCAACGATAACACCGAGGTCATTGCATTTGCAAAGCAGAACACCGGCTACACGGTCGGCATTCCCTCTCTGGGCAGTCAGGACACCATTGCTCCTGCTGTGAGCCAGGGCAACACCACCGTTCTGGATTGGCTGAACGAGGAGATCAAGGCTCTGGGCGAGGAGAACTTCTTCCACAAGGACTATGAGGAGACTCTGGTGGATACCTACGGCCTTGACTATGAGGATGAGCTGGTCGTTGAGGGCGGCGTGACCGGCGGCGCAGATGCCGCATCCAGCGAAGCTGCTTCTTCGGAAGCCGCATCTTCTGAGGCTGCTGCTTCCGAAGTAGCTTCCAGCGCAGCCGCACAGTAAATAAAAACACCGAGCGGGCAGGAGAGGGCTGAACCTTTCCTGCCCGTTTTTGCATTGCACCATCTGCCGGAACGTGCTATACTGGAACAAAACAACTCCTGTCCGAAAAACCTGAAAAAGAGAGGATGTTCCCAATGAAACGTGCTTATACGAACGGGATCCTGCTGGATGGCACCGAGCAGATGCAGCCGGCAGCGCACAAGATCCTGCTGACCGAGGATGATAAGATCATTGCCATTGTCGATGAGGGCGTGGATCTGGACGGTTATGAGGTGATCGATCTGCACGGAGGCTATCTGTGCCCGGGCCTGATCAACCTGCATGTGCATCTGGCAGGCAACGGCAAGCCCAGCGCAAAGCCGCGGGATAATGCTGCGCTGGTGCGCAAAATTCTGAGCAATGGCCTGACCCGTGCGGTGGCCTACAGGCTGGTATGCAGCTACGCGAAGCTGGAACTGCTGGGTGGCGTGACTACCATCCGCACCGTGGGCGGCATTGCAGATTTTGACACCCGCTGCCGTGATGATGCTGCAGCTGGCAAGCTGCTGGCACCGCGCATCCTTGCTGCCAACGAAGGCATTTCGGTGCCCGGGGGACACATGGCGGGCTCGGTGGCAGTTGCGGCCCATAACAATGCCGAAGCACTTGCTCAGCTCAAAAAGGCCAGCGGACAGAAGGTGGATCTTGTCAAGCTGATGATCACCGGCGGTGTGCTGGATGCCACCGAAAAGGGAACGCCCGGAGAGCTGAAAATGAAGCCGGAGATGATCAAAGCCGTCTGCGACGAAGCCCACAGGCTGGGCTACACCGTAGCAGCACACACCGAATCGCCGGAGGGCGTAAAGGCGGCGCTGGAAAACGGCGTGGATTCCATTGAGCACGGCGCAAAGATGGACGATGAGACCATCCGGCTTTACAAGGAGCGGGGAGCCTTTGTGTGCACCACTATCTCCCCGGCGCTGCCCTATGCGCTGTTCGATACAGCGGTTTCCGGCGCTTCGGAAAAGGACCAGTATAACGGCAAGATCGTGTTTGACGGTGTGGTGGAAAGCGCAAAGACCGCCCTTGCCAACGGCATCCCGGTGGCCTTGGGCAACGATGTAGGCTGCCCGTACATCACCCAGTACGATTTCTGGCGGGAGCTGTGCTACTTCCACAAATACTGCGGTGTAAGCAACCAGTTCGCCCTGTACACGGCCACCCTGCGCAATGCTCAGCTGGCCGGAGTAGGAGACGTAACCGGTTCCATTGAGCCGGGCAAGAGCGCAGATTTTATTGTGACAAAGCACAACCCACTGGAAGACCTGCGTGCGCTGCAGCATCTGGAACTGGTGGTCTGCCGCGGCCATGTGATCAAAAAGCCGAACCCCAAGCGGAACAAAACGGTGGATGCCCTGCTGGACCCGTACCTCGAATAATACTGAAAAAGCAAGGAGAGACGATCGGTCTTTCCTTGCTTTTTCGTTCACATGCCTGCCATCACGGCCATGATGCTTTGCCAGCTCTTGTTGCGGGCAGCGGGCACAGTGGTGCGGCGGCGTGCGGGCGCAGAGCCGGAAGAGACCGTATTCATGGCGGTCATCGGCACCGACGGATGGAAGAATACGGCTGTATCACCGGCCAGCCACTGGGCGGCAAGGCGGGCTGCCTGCGGGTCGGCCTGCAGGGTGCGGCGCTCGGCACCGGCCAGATGATCCGCCAGCCAGTAGAGGATGGCACCCAGCGGCAGGCTTGGCAGAACATCCTGACTCCAGTAGGTCCAGCGAGCACCGGCCCCTACAAAACTCTCCACGGTAATAACGGCACCGGTGCGGGCGTTCTGCGGGATGCTGCCCTGATAATTGATACCGGCGCACTGGCGAAGCTCGGCGGTGATGCGCTGGGTGCGGGCCATATCCAGCCGGTCCTCACGGCAGTAGGCGCGGAAATCGGTCTCGTCGATCAGGCCGTCGGCGCTGGAAGGGAAGCGGCCCACCAGCTGCCCATCGGCGTTGTGGCACAGCTGCCAGCCCTTGCGGAACAGCTGGAAGTTCAGGCAGCGGCGACCCATGGTGGAGTAGCACAGAATGGAGGTGCTCTCACCGGGCAGCTGCTTCAGCTCCAGGCAGGCATCGTTGCCGCAGGTGTCCTGCAGCTTTACCGTTAAAAGCAGCTGCGCACCGGGGTGCTGAGCTGACATAGCGTTGTGCATGGCATCAAAATAACGGTTGGCATCCATGATCGGTTCCCTCCTGAAACTATAACACAGCAGTTCGTTGTATAACGGATGGGCACTGCGCCAAACGACCCGGTGCACAGCAGGCGGCTTACGCAGGAATGTTTTATTGACTGAACATAGTATAGCATACTTCGCAACAAAAAACAACTATAAGTTTGCTGAAAAACAAAATATTTCCGCGCATCCTGCAACAGTGACCCGAAACATGGTTGTTGCAAGAGTGAATCAGTTGTGTTCTGTATCAAAAACAGCCCACAGACGGCAAGGCCAAAGCCTCCCATCTGTGGGCTGTTCTGGTAAAATATGGTTCAATCGCCCAGTTCACGGATCTCGTTCTGGATCAGCCGCCCGGCCGCGCGGGCCAGTTGGTCCATGCCGCGGATACGGGCCATGTTTTTGCCGTAGATCTGTGCAGCGGCACCGGCAGAGCTGTCCTCACCCATGAACACAGCCGACACCCGGATGCCCATGCGCTGCAGCGCACGCACCTGCGCGGCAGTGTCAGCCACACCGGCAGCGTCCTCGTAACCGCAGCCCAGCGGGTTTTCTGCACTGGGCGGGATGCGGCGGCTGTCGTTGGGCGAAGCGTCCGTCAGCACGATGAGCAGATGCCGCGGCGCAGGACCGGGCGCAAACCGCAAAAGGTCGCCTGCGGCCCGCAGGGCAAGGCCGTCACGGTTCCAGCCGGAAGCAAAATATCGGTTGATGTTTTGCAGGTTTTTGTCTGCAAAGCCTTTGAGCACCCGCAGTACGGTGTAGCCCCGCAGGCTGCTGAAGCTGGACACCCGCACCGGGATACCGCAGGCCGCAAGGCTCTGGGCCAAAATGGATCCTTGAGCCGCGATCACTTCCTGACAGTGCAGGCGGGAAGCGGATGCGTCCAATAAAAGGTCTACCGTAAAAGAGGGCTGGTTCTCTTCCTCGGCACACAAAAACACCCGGTCATCGTTCAAAAGTGGTGCGCGCCAGATGCGCCCAGCGTTCAGGTTGCCGCTGCGGGCAACACGGGCGTTGGGCTGCTGGTGCACAAGGATGCAGTTGCGGATCTGCTCGGTAAGCCGCAGCACCACACTGCGGTGCAGTTCCCGATTTTTGGCGTAATAAGCGCGGTTGCGGTCAGCCTGCAGCTCAGCCTGTTCAGCCAGATGTTTTGCCTCCGGGGTGGGGGCCTGCTCCGGGCTTGGCACACCGGCACTGAACCACAAATGGCACCCCAGATGGTCGCCCACACAAAGCTCCTGCTCAGCCTTGCGCAGCCGTTCCGGCGGGTAGAGGGAGCGGCCGAAGCAGCTTTCGATGTAGGCTCTGTCCTGCGCGGCATTCTGCTTCAGGGTGATGTGGGCCCGGCGCTTGTCCACCGCCAGTCCGCCGCCCACGGCATCCACGGAGCTTGAGTGCTCCACGGTCACGCGGTCGGTCTTGATCATCTGGGTGGGCATGGCTTTGGTGGCAAGCTTTGCCAGCAGGCCGTCCAGATGCAGATGCAAAGCTGCTCTCTGGTGCACAGTGCCGTCGAACAGGTTGAATTTTGCGTAGATCGATAAAATTTCGGATTTCAGCTGTTCCGCTGCCGGCGCTTTTTCCGGGGAAAGAGCCGCAGCAAGGCCGGACTCATAAGGGGTCATCACCGGGTCGGCACGGCCCAGCACACGCCGCCAGCGTGCAGCCTGCATGGTGTAGACCAGCTGGTTTTTTGCCATCCACTCCTGACGGGAGAGCTTGTATTGAATCGCAAAAAAGTAATCTGCATGGGCATGGCGCAGTGCTTCCAGCACCGGGCGGCGGGGCAGCTCCAGCCGGTAGGCGGCGTTTTCCAGATACAGCCATGTCATGTCGTCCAGCATTGTCTGCCGCAAGTCACCGTCCCATGCGTCAAAGACGCTGCGAATCAGCGCGTCACCGTAATATTTGTGGATAAGGCCCACAACGGTGTTCATGTAAAAATCGGTGGTGCCGTCGGTATAGCGGGCCAGAAACAGCGGCTCAAAGCCATAGGCTCCTGCAGCAGCCCAGACCTGATTGGCCGCACGCCGCTCCTGCGCGGTGTAACTCTGGGCGTCCATCAGCCAAAGAGCTTGGCGGCATCCAGCTTGGCCGGAATGCGCGCCGCGATCACATCACGGATCAGGCCCTGCTCGTAGGAGTCAAAGGCCTTGTTGGTGATGCCCATATCCAGTGCCGCGCCTGCCGGGATGCCGCGCCGGATCAGCCGCAGGGCATCCAGCATACCGCGCAGATCCAGCGCCTTGGTGGAAATTTCCGCACTGTCGCACTTTTTCTGCAGGTCAAGGAACAGCAGTGCAAACTGGCGCACATACTTGGAAGTAAGATCGGGGAACTGCGTCCGCAGCAGCTTTTCCAGATCGTCCTGCGTAATGGTGGGCATCTGGATGACCACGAAACGGGAGGTGAGGGCCTCGTTCAGCTCACGGGTGCCGGCATAACCGTAGTTCATGGTGGCAATAAAGCGGGTCTCCTCCGCCAGCGGGATGCGGTCGTAGCCGGGCACATCGATGGCGCGGCGGAAGTCCAGCACCGCGTGCAGCACGGCCAGCGCTTCGTTTTTGGCCATGTTGATCTCATCCAGCACACCAAAGCCGCCGCACTGGGCGCAGCGGTATACCGGGCCGGGCCGGAACACCACCTGACCGTCCGCAAAAGTGTCCATGCCAATGAGGGATGCTGCATCCATGTTCACATGGAAGGAGATGTCCCATGCGGGACGGCCAAAGGCGGCGGCAAGGTTTTCGGCCAGCACGTTTTTGCCGGTGGCTTTTCCGCCTGCCAGCAGCAGGTTTTCGCCGCAGAGCAGCGCCGCCAGCGCCTGCTCCCACACCTGTTTGCCGTAGTAGGTAAAGGCAGGGGAAGGGATGCGCGGGCGCAGTGCGTCCGGCAGGGCATGGGCAGCGCGGTACTGTTGGACTGCTTCCAGCAGAGCGGGGTCTACCCCTTCCTGCTGCAGAGTTTCAAGGAGATCAGACATTTGTACAAACACCTCGATTTTGCCGGTTGTCTGGCACAAACCGGCTGTTCAGCTTTATCATAGCACAATCGTGGGGATTTGTGTAGGGGCAGGTGGCGAAAAAATGGCAAAGAGAGGCGGCCCCAAACAGGGACCGCCTCTCTTCATGAAGAAAGAAGAAATGGAAAAAACGCTTAAGTTGTGCCGGAAAACCGCGCTGGATCAGGCGTTATCCAGGCCAGCCATCTGCTTGACGGCCTTCATGGCGAAGGTCAGGGTGCGGCCCATGGCCACACCAGCCATCAGGCAGGGGTAGTTGTTGGCAAAGAAGCTGCCGGACATATCACCGGTGATATACAGGCCCTCCATGGGCTGGTTGTTGTTGTCCAGCGCCTGACCCTTTTCGTTGATGGCAATGCCCTGCTCGGTGGTCAGCAGAGAGGCACCCAGCCAGCAGCCATAGAAGGGCGCAGTGCGGATGGCACTCAGGCGGTAAGCGGGCTTGCCGAAATCCTCATCGTTCTGCTTGTCGTACAGCTCATTGTAGCGCTCCACGGTAGCAAGGAAGGTGTCCTTGGCAGCACCGGTAAAGCCCATCTTGTCAGCCAGCTCGTCCAGCGTATCGCACTTGAACAATGCACCGGCCTCAATAGCCTCGTCCATCTTACCCTGAATGTACTTCTCGCCGCCGTTGCGGGTCTGGGCAGAGCAGCCGATGGTGTGGAAACGTTTTGCGTCCTCCAGAATGTTGGCATCGCAGATCTGTGCATAGACGCGGCCCGGCTGGTGGGCAGCAGCGTAGACGATATCGTTGTAGGGGCAGCTCTCGTTGGCAAAGCGCTCGCCGTTGCGGTTCACCTTCAGGAAGGGCTGGGTACCGGGGTTGTACTGGCGGATCTTGCCGGGGAAGGCCTTGCCGCCAAAGGCGGAGTCGCTGTCCACATAGCCGCCATCCACGCCGGGGGCAACAACGCCGCGGTCAAACAGCATGGGAGCGGCTTCCTTGTCCAGATTGGCACCGGCCCATACAGCAGCGCGGATGCCGTAGCCCTTGTCGGCGGGGGAGTAGGAGCAGGCGGTGGTCACGCTGGTGCCCAGCGGGTCCAGCTGCTCCATCATGTAGGGGTTGCCGGGGAAACCGCCGCAGGCCAGCAGCACGCCCTTGTTGGCGTTGTAGCGGATAAAGTGGTCATCTTCGGTGCTCTGGGCGATGATGCCGGTAATGCGGCCCTCGCTGTTCTTTTCCAGCTTGGCCAGACTGGTCTTGAAGTCCACATCGTAGCCCAGCTCCTGAATGTACTGCAGCAGCAGCTCGTTGCGGGCAGCACCGCTGCTGCGGTCGTAGGTGTACTCGATCTCAGGGTACATGAAATCGGTGTTATGCTCGGCGTTCTCTGCGGGCCACTTGGCCTCGTCACCATAGGTGTAGATCATGTTCACGCCGTACTTCTCGGTCATGATCTCGCGTACAAAACCGATCATCTCGGCGGACTCGTTGATCCAGGTCTTGACAACGCGCTGATCGCACTTACCGGAGGCGTAGCGGGAGATCTCGCTCAGCAGCTTAGCGCGATCCATCTGGATGCCCTGTTCCTGTGCACCAAAGCCGTCCACAGCACCTACCCAGTGGCGGGTGTCCTGTACGTTGGCGTTCTGCTCAACGACACGGAAGTTCAAACCATTCTTGGCAGCATAGGCGGCAGCAAACATACCGCCGTTGCCTGCACCCACAATGAGAATGTCGGTGTCTACGGTCTCGGTGATGGCAGCCTCGTCGATATCAGGCTCTTTGCCCAGCCAGTCGTTTGCGTCGCCTGTGGGCAGCTGCACGCTGGACACCACAGCCTCACCCTTTGCCTGTGCATAGCAGCTCTTGGCGGCCTTCATCACAGCATCGGAGGTGATGGTAGAGCCGGAAACGCCGTCGATCTCGGCAGAACCGGCAGAAAGCAGCTGCTCACGCAGCTCATCGGCAGCGGCAGCGCCGAAAGAAGCGGTCTCGCCGGAGGTGTCCACCACCACATCGGTGACAGCGCTGTCGGAGAAGGTCATGGTGACCTTGACGGTGGAGGAGATGCCCTCGGCGGTGCCCTCGTAGGTGCCGGGAATGTACTGACCGGCAGCACCGGAGGCAGTGGAGCCGGAGGCGGAATTGCAGGCAGCCAGGGCACCGGCAGTGACACCGCTCATGGCGGCGGCAGCGGCGATCTTCAGAAAGCCTTTACGGGAGATCTTGTTCATAGGGATGCTCTCTTTCTTTTTGTTCTTTGTTGTGTTCCTTCTTATCGTGCAGCAGGGTAAAAACCACTTTGCTGAATCTTTAACAATTGTAGCGTAGAGTGATGCACTTTACAATTCAATTATGTTATATTATAATTTAGGAAATCCTAATGTAAGAAAGCGAGGACGCGCAGATGAACCAGAGTGCACTGGAAGGATTTGTGAAGATCGTAGAGATGGACAGTTTTTCGGCAGCAGCAGAGGCACTGTATCTTTCGCAGTCGGCGCTTTCGCAGCAGATCCGCACGCTGGAAGGGCAACTGCAGTTTGAACTGTTCCAGCATGTACCGCGTCGGGTGATCCTGACCCCGGCAGGCCGGGACTTTTACCCCAAGGCAAAGCGGTTGACGGCCTTATATCAGGAGGCAGTGCGCCATGCCCGTGCGGTACAGCAGCAGGAAAATCCGCCGGAACGGCATCTGGTCATTGCATGGAGCCATGAGGCGATGCGGATGTTCGGGTACGACCTGTTTTCTCTGACGAACGAGCTGTGTCTGCAATACACGTCTATTATGATGCAGTGCGCCAGTCGCAGCGAGGTCTGGCGCAGCCTGAAAAAAGGGGATGCGGACCTTTCTTTCCAGTTGGAAAGTGCGGAATTTTACGCGCAGGGGTTCACTTTCATCCCGCTGCTTTATGTGCCGGAGCTGTGCATTCCCATCCACCCGCCCGCCGATATGCCGGTGGGCAGGCTGAGTCTGGAGCAGGCGCTGCAATACCGCTGGCTGCCCGTCAAAGAGATGTACCAGACCGTCTACGAGACCAGCCTGCTGCAGGAGGGGCTGGAGCGCGGAGTGAACTTTACGCCGGTGGGCGGTATCCGCAGCGCATCCTATGGGGATCCGGCACTCAAGATGGTCCCGGCGGTCTATTACCGCAGGCCGGACCTCAGTTTTGTGCGGGTACTGGACTGGGGCAGGGGACACCGGTTCGGCGTCGTGCTGGGACAAAAGCGCGAGGACCCGGTGGTAATGGCCTATGTCCGCGCTTTGCAGCAGCTGCTGCCGTCCCTCTCGGAAAAGCTGTTCGGCCTGAAGCTGGAAGCGGTGGAGGAATAAAGAAAAAAGAAAACCCTCTCAGGCGCATTCGCGCCAGCTCTCCCGAAGGGAGAGCTCTATTGCAGCTGACCGGTAACTGCTGAAAAGCTCCCCCTCTCGGGGGAGCTGGCATCGCGTAGCGATGACTGAGAGGGTAAACAAATAGCACCTGCTGCCTTCCTTTCCGAAGGCAGCAGGTGCTCTTTTTGTGCTTATACTGCGATGACGGGCAGCTTACTCCACCACGTCCTCGAACTGGCTGTTGTACAGGTCGGCGTAGAAGCCGCCTGCTTCGATCAGCTGGTCGTGGGTGCCCTGCTCCACAATATCGCCATCTCGCATCACAAGGATGAGGTCGGCATCCCGGATGGTGGAAAGACGGTGTGCGATCACAAAGCTGGTGCGGCCCTCCATCAGGCGGTCCATGGCGGTTTGGATGCGCTGCTCGGTGCGGGTATCCACACTGCTGGTGGCCTCGTCCAAAATCAGGATGCGGTTATCTGCCAGAATGGTGCGGGCGATGGTGAGCAGCTGCTTCTGGCCCTGACTCACGTTGGAAGCGTCCTCGTTCAGCTCCATCTGGTAGCCGCCGGGCAGGGTGCGGATGAAGTGGTCGGCGTTGGCAGCCTTGGCGGCGGCGATCACTTCTTCGTCGGTAGCATCCAGACGGCCATAGCGGATGTTCTCCATGATGGTGCCCTTGAACAGCCATGTGTCCTGCAGCACCATGCCGAAGCCCTCGCGCAGAGCGCTGCGGTCAAAGTCACGCACATCGTGGCCATTCAGGGTGATGGAACCGGAATCCACATCATAGAAGCGCATGAGCAGCTTGACCATGGTAGTTTTGCCCGCGCCGGTAGGGCCGACGATAGCCACCTTCTGGCCGGGCTTGACCTCACAGCTGAAATCGTGGATGACGGTCTTGTCCGGGGTGTAGCCGAAGCGGACATGACTGAATGTCACCTGACCGTTGATGCAGCCGGGGTCGGCCCGGCGGGCCGGGTCTGCCTGCTGATCCTCTTCCGGCTCGTTCAGAAACTCGAACACCCGCTCAGCGGCAGCGGCCATGCTCTGCAGCATGTTGGACACCTGAGAAAGCTGCTGGATGGGCTGTGTGAAGTTCTTGACGTACTGGATGAAGGCCTGAATGTCACCGATGGTAATGGTGCCGTTTGCCGCAAAAATGCTGCCCACGATGGCCACTGCCACGTAGCCCAGATTGCCCACAAAGTTCATAATGGGCATCATCAGGCCGGAGAGGAACTGGCTCTTCCATGCGGATTCGTACAGCTTATCGTTGGCGGCGTTGAAGTCGTTCAGCACCACGGCCTCGCGGTTGAAGGCTTTGACCACGTTGTGGCCGGAGTAGACTTCTTCCACCTGACCGTTTACAACGCCCAGGATGGCCTGCTGGGCCTTGAAGTATTTCTGGCTGAACCGAACTACGATGAGCACCAGCACCAGCGAGACGGGCAGGATCAGTAGGGCGATCAGGGTCATCTTCGGGCTGATGGACAGCATCATGACCAGCACGCCGATCATGGTGGTCACACTGGTGATGAGCTGGGTGATGCTCTGGTTCAGGCTCTGGCCCAGCGTGTCCACATCGTTGGTGATGCGGGACAGCACCTCGCCCACGGTGCGCTTTTCAAAGTAGGCAAGGGGCAGGCGGTTGATCTTTTCGCTGATCTGCTTGCGGAAGTCGTAGCAGACTTTCTGGGAAAGGCCGGTCATGAGCCAGCCCTGAATAAAGCTGAAGGCGCTGCTCAGCAGGTACATGCCCAGCAAAAACAGCAGGATGCGGCCGATATACACAAAGTCGATGCTGCCGGTGCCGCGCAGCTTGGCGATCCAGCCGGTGGCAAGAGCCGTGGTGGCCTTTGCCAGCACCTTAGGGCCTGCAATATTGAAGATGGTAGAAAGAATGGCAAATACAATGGCGGTAACGAGCGAAAGGCGGTAGCGGCCAAGGTTGCGCACAAGCTGCAGCAGGGTGCCCTTGAAGTCCTTGGCGCGTTCGGTCGTCATGCGTCCGGGTCTTGGCATATCACTCACCCTCCTTTTCGGTATTCAGAGATTTGAGGTCCAGCTCCTTCTGGCTCAGCTGGCTGCGGGCGATCTCCTGATACTCCGGGCAGGAAGCCATCAGCTGGGCATGGGTGCCCTTGCCCACCAGGCGGCCTTCGTCCAGCACCAGGATCTGGTTTGCGTGCAGCACAGTGGAGATGCGCTGTGCCACAATGATAACGGTAGCGTTATCGGTCTGGGCTTTCAGTGCACGGCGCAGGGCAACATCGGTCTTAAAGTCGAGGGCAGAAAAGCTGTCGTCGAACAGATAAATTTTGGGGTCCTTGGCAATGGCGCGTGCAATGGAAAGGCGCTGCTTCTGGCCGCCGGACACATTGGAGCCGCCCTGTGCAATGGGGCTTTGGTAGCCCTCGGGCTTTGCGTCGATGAACTCGGTGGCCTGCGCAATGGCAGCAGCCTTTTTCACATCGGCATCGGTGATGTGCTCCCCGCCGAACTTCAGGTTCGAGTCGATGGTGCCGCTGAACAGCACGCCCTTCTGGGGCACATAGCCCAGCAGGTCGTGCAGCTGTGCCTGCGGCATATTGCGCACATCGATGCCATCCACGGTCACGCTGCCGCCGGTGACATCATAAAAGCGGGGGATGAGGTTGAGCAGGGTAGATTTGCCACAGCCGGTGGAGCCGATGATGGCGGTGGTCTCGCCGGGCTTTGCGGTAAAGCTGATGTGCTCCAGCGCATCGCTGTCCGCACCCGGGAAGCGGAAGCTCACATCGTGGAACTCTACCTCACCCTGCCAGTTTTCGTGCTCCTGCGCGGGCTTTGCAGCAGCTTCGTCCGGGTCGTTGATGGTGGCCCTGGTGCGAATCACCTCGTCGATGCGCTCCGCAGCCACACCGGCGCGGGGCAGCATGACGGCCACCATGGCCAGCATCAGGAAGGACATGACGATCTGCATGGTGTAGGTGATGAATGCGATCATCTCGCCCACCTGCATGGTGCCGTTGTCCATGGCCTTGCCGCCGAACCAGACGATGAGCAGGCTGGTGCCGTTCATGATGAGGGTCATAAAGGGCATCATGGCAACCATGGCGCGGTTGGTGAACAGCTGGGTGCTCATCAGGTCTTTGTTGGCCTTGTCGAAGCGCTCCTCCTCAAACTTTTCACGGCTGAAGGCACGCACCGGCATGATGCCGGTCAGAATCTCGCGGCTGACGAGGTTCAACCGGTCCACCAGCTTCTGCATGATCTTGAACTTGGGCATGGCCACACTCATCAGGAAGAGGATGAGCAGCAGCAGAACGGCCACATCCAGCACGATGATCCAGGAAAGGCCGGTGCTGCTGTTCAGCACATGCAGCACGCCGCCAATGCCCAGAATGGGCGCATAGGCCACCATGCGCAGCAGCATGACGCAGACGAACTGCACCTGCTGGATGTCGTTGGTGGTGCGGGTGATGAGAGATGCGGTGGAAAAATTCTCGATCTCTGCATTGGAGAACCCGATGACGCTGGCAAAGGTCTCCCGGCGCAGGTCGCGGCCAATGGCGGCGGACACACGAGAGGCGAGGAAGCCCACCGCAATGGACACAGCCACCATCAGCAAAGTCAGGCCCAGCATCTGGCCGCCTACGCGGTAAAGATAGCGCATCTGCACATCGTGGGCAATGCCCTGAGCCTCGTATTCCAGCTGCACCAGAAGCATGGACTGGCTTTTGAGGTTCTCCATCAGGGTATCATCCAGACTGGCAAAAGCACCGGCCAGCTGCTGCTGGACAGCTTCGCGGGTGAAGCCGGGCATCTGGCTCATAGCGGCAAACTGGGCGCATACGGTGTCCAGATCTTCGGCAGTGGGGGTGACGGTCTCGCTATCCGTGGTGGTGCTCTCAGAGGATGCCGCCTGCATGTCAGCAAGGCCGGTCATGCCCATGGTGTCCTGCCCGGCGGGGGCGTTCGCTGCCTGCGCGGCGGCCATATACAGCACGATGTCCGGCGTGGTGACGGCATCCTCCAGCGCGGTGCGCTCGTCATCGGTCAGGTCGGTGCGCAGCTTCAGCACGCCGTCGTCCTGAAGATAATACCCGTAGGCGTTCTGGAGCGCATCGGCGTCCTCTTCACTCATCAAAAGCGTGAGGGCATCCAGCGTGCTCTGGCGTATCGTTTCCGGCAGGGGGCTTTCAATGCCGCCCTGCTGGATGCCGGTGTCCACGATCCTGCTGGTGTAGTCCGGCAGCGAAAGATCGCAGTACGCCTGCACGAACAGCAGCGAGAACACCACAAGACAGACGGCCCAGTGCCGGGCCAGCTGCTTGAAAATTTTCGTCATAGTTCGGTTCTCCCTTCGTTGTTTTTTGCTTCACGGGAAGCGTTTTCCGCAAGAATGGCATCCATCAGTGCGCCGCGCAAAGTATTCATCTGCTGCACCTGCTCCGGTGTCAGCCGGGCCATCACGCAGGCAAAATAATCGCTGAGTGCATCCTCACACCGGGCACAGGCGGCGTAGCCCTCCGGCGTGATGCGCACCAGCGTTTTGCGCCGGTCAGCCGGGTCCGCTTCGCGCAGAACAAGGCCGTCCTGTTCCAGCTGGCGCAGGCTGCGGCTGATGGCCGGCAGCGGCTGGTGTGCCTCCCGGGCAAAATCGGAAACATACACCGCTCCGTTCTGCCCGCGGGTACTGATCGTGTGAGCCAGACCCTCCAGCATGGGAAAGTGGCACTTGGGACAGCCCCGCAGAGCCGCCTTCATGCCGGCCCGGGACGCCTTGCTCAGCCGTCCCAAAAAATGGCACAGACCGTGAAAGCTCGCGGCGGCTTCGGTCTCGTACAACATTCTATCCCTCCTCATTGCAAAATGCTTAACAGTTGTTAACTATTAACGCCTGACAATAATATTCCTCCGGCACCCAGAATGCAAGGGCAGTTTAGGATAATTTTAAAAAAGTTCACAAAAAGGGGAGGGCGGCAGAAAGCCTGAACCGCCCGGCAGCTGCATAAATAGAATAAGAAACGTTTCTGCGGGAGGGGCGGCGGCAGTGGAACAGAACCTGACAAGAATTTTTACACTTTTTGGCGGCTTGGCACTGTTTTTATACGGCATGGATGCGCTCAGCCACAGTCTGGAAACAGCGGCAGGCAGCCGCTTGAAAAGCCTGCTGGCCGCTGTGACCGGCAGCCCGGTGCGGGGCGTGCTGGCGGGGGCTGCGGTCACGGCGGTGCTGCAAAGCAGCTCGGCAGTCACGGTGATGGTGCTGGGCTTTGTAAGTACGGGCCTGCTGACCCTGCGGCAGGCGGTCCCGGTGATCTTTGGCTGCAACATCGGAACGACCATTACCGCACAGCTGCTGGCTTTCCGGCTGGAAGATGTGCGCGGCCTTGTGCTGCTGGCCGGGCTGCTGCTCTGCTTTGCCTGTGCAGGGCAGAAGGGCCGGGCCATTGGCCGGGCGGTGTTCGCCTTTGGCCTGCTGTTCGAGGGCATTGCCGATATGGGCACTGCCATGGAACCGCTGGCGCAAAGCCCGGTGTTTGTGCACTGGCTGGGTCGGGTGCGGCAGCACCCATGGCTGGGGCTGCTGGCGGGGCTTGGCATGACCCTGACAGTGCAGAGCAGCTCGGCTACCATTGCCTTGCTGCAGAACTTTGCAGCCCGTCCCGGGCTGGACGGCAGCAGTCTGTTGGGTCTTGCGGGTGCGCTGCCGGTGCTGCTGGGCGATAACATCGGCACCACCATCACGGCAGTGCTGGCATCCTTGAGCGCAAGCCGGGACGCAAAGCGGGTGGCTGCGGCCCATGCAGTGTTCAATCTGACCGGCGCGGCGGTGTTCTGCGCCGGTCTGCCGTTGTATGTGCGGCTGACGGCTGCACTTTCGCCCAAAGGGCCGGAGCTTGCCGTGATCGCCCGGCAGATCGCGAATGCGCACACCTTGTTCAATGTGGTGTGCACGCTGGTGTGGCTGCCGTTGACCCCGCTGATGGTGCGGTTTGTGTGCCGCCTTGTGCCGGACCGGGCAGTGCGGTAAGTTTTTACTGGACAAACATACCAATTGCGCATATACTGAAAGGGATGAAACCTACCGCGGAACAAAAAGGAAACATTGCTATGCGACAGAAAATCGGAAGAGTGTGTATGGTGCTGGGCGCGCTGCTGATCCTTGCGGCAGCAGCCCTGCTGGCCTATAACAAGTGGGATGCATCCCGTGCAGATAAGGCCTCGCAGGAGGTGCTGGGCGAGCTGGAGCAGACCCTGAACGCTGCCATTGAGGAAAAGGCAAAATCGGATACCGTGGCGCTGCAGCCGGAGCTGGACCCCACGCAGGAAATGACCGTGACCGAACTGAACGGCTGGGATTACATCGGCTATCTGTCCATTCCGTCCATCGGGCTGGAACTGCCGGTGATGAGCCAGTGGAGCTATGCGGGCCTGAAAATCGCACCGGGCCGTTACTCCGGTTCCACCTATGCGGATAACATGGTGATCTGCGCCCACAACTATGCAAAGCATTTCAGCCCCATCAAGTGGTTGACCGAGGGCGCGCAGGTCTATTTTACGGATATGGACGGTATGCGCTGGACCTACGAGGTCTCCTATGTGGAAAACCTGCAGCCCACGCAAATTGAGGAAATGACCGAAAAGACGGAGGAGTCCGATGAATGGGATCTGACCCTCTTTACCTGTACCACCGGCGGCAGCGCCCGGTGCGCTGTGCGGTGCGTGCGGACGGGCTACCCGGCGCTCACAACGGAGACCGCAGAATAAGATGCAAAAAATCCCCTGTGCGTTGGCACAGGGGATTTTTCATATCCGGTATTCAGTGGGCGGTGCCCACCTTCACAGGGGATTACTTGCTCTGAATGTACTCGTCAATGGCCTTTGCAGCAGCCTTGCCTGCGCCCATGGCCTTGATGACGGTGGCTGCGCCGGTCACGGCATCGCCGCCGGCGTACACACCATCGCGGCTGGTCTTGCCGTCGTCGCCGTCGGTGACGATGCAGCCGTGCTTGTTGGTTTCCAGACCCGGGGTGGTGGAGCGGATCAGCGGGTTGGGGCTGGTGCCCAGACTCATAATGACCGTGTCCACATCCAGCTCGAACTCGCTGCCCTTCTTTTCGATGGGGCGGCGGCGGCCGGAAGCATCCGGCTCGCCCAGCTCCATCTCAATGCAGGTGATGGACTTGACAAAGCCCTCGTCGTTGGCGTGGATCTCCACAGGGTTGCACAGGGTTTTGAAGATGATGCCCTCTTCCTCGGCGTGCTCCACCTCTTCCTTACGGGCGGGCAGCTCAGCCATGCCGCGGCGGTAGACGATGTACACGGTCTCGGCACCCAGACGCAGGGCGCTGCGGGCAGCGTCCATAGCCACGTTGCCGCCGCCCACAACGGCGACCTTTTTGCCGGTGCGGATGGGGGTCTTGCTGGTGGGCAGATAAGCCTTCATCAGGTTGGAGCGGGTCAGGAACTCGTTGGCAGAGTAGACGCCCTTCAGGCTCTCGCCGGGGATGCCCATGAAGCGGGGCAGACCGGCACCGGAGCCTACGAACACGGCCTCGTAGCCGTACTCGTCCATCAGCTCGTCGATGGTGAGCACCTTGCCAATGACCATATTGCACTCAAAATCAACGCCCATCTTCTTCAGGCCGTCGATCTCCTGCTGCACGATGGCCTTGGGCAGACGGAACTCAGGGATGCCGTACATCAGCACGCCGCCGGCCACATGCAGGGCCTCGTAAACGGTGACCTTGTAGCCAAGCTTTGCCAGATCGCCTGCGGCGGTCAGGCCAGCAGGGCCTGCGCCGATGATGGCCACCTTGTGGCCGTTCCATTCGGGCACGATGGGGGCGGTGTGCACATTCTCACGGTGCCAGTCGGCAACAAAGCGCTCTAGGCGGCCGATGCCCACCGGCTCGTTCTTGATGCCGCGGGTGCACTTGCCCTCGCACTGGCTCTCCTGCGGGCATACACGGCCGCAGACAGCGGGCAGGGAAGAGGAGCGGTTGATCACCTGATAAGCGGCTTCAAAGTCGCCCTCGGCCACATGGCCGATGAACTCGGGGATATCGATGCCCACAGGGCAGCCGGTCTGGCAGGGCTTGTTCTTGCAGTGCACGCAGCGCTTTGCTTCGTTCACGGCCATTTCTTCGGTGTAGCCAAGTGCAACTTCCTTAAAGTTCTTGTTGCGCACATTGGGGTCCTGCGTGGGCATGGGGCACTTCTTCGGGTCCATATTGAAAGCCATCTTATTTTACCTCCTGATTGAGCAGATTGCATGCCGCTTCACGGGCGTGTGCCTCAAACGGGCGGTACATGGTGCCGCGGGCCATTGCCTCATCAAAATCCACCAGATCGCCGTCAAAGTCGGGGCCGTCCACGCAGGCGAACTTGGTCTCGCCGCCAACGGTCAGGCGGCAGCCGCCGCACATGCCGGTGCCGTCGATCATGATGGGGTTCATGGAAACGATGCTCTTCAGGCCATGCTTCTGGCAGGTCTTGACCACGAACTTCATCATGATCAGCGGGCCAATGGTGATGACCAGATCGTACTGGTTGCCGGCGGCCACCAGCTCGTCCAGTGCAGCGGTAACAACACCCTTGGTGCCATAGCTGCCGTCGTCGGTCATAATGCGCAGCTCGTCGCTGCAGGCTTTGAACTCGTCCTCAAGGATCAGCAGGTCCTTATTGCGGAAGCCCACCACGCTGTGCACCACACAGCCCTGCTCGTGTAGCTCACGGGCAATGGGCAGAGCAATGGCGCAGCCTACGCCGCCGCCCACGACACATACCTTCTTCAGGCCTTCCACCTCGGTGGCGCGGCCCAGCGGGCCTACAAAGTCGTGGACACTCTGGCCCACCTGCAGGCTGTTCAGCTCCATCGTGGTACCGCCCACGATCTGGAAAATGATATCCACAGTGCCCTTTTCGCGGTCGTAACCGGCCACGGTCAGGGGGATGCGCTCGCTGTCCTCAAACGGGCGCACAATGATAAACTGGCCCGGCTTTGCCTTTTTGGCGATCAGCGGGGCTTCAATGACCATCTTCGTCACGGTGGGATTCAGCGCGACTTTTTCAGTGATCTTATACATTGTGTTTGCTCCTTTATGCTGGCTTTTCCTATTTCTGCGCACGAAAACGCGCCTGTATGCCCTCGGCGGCATAACAGACGCAGCTCTTACAGGCGACAAAATGACACTTTCCATTATAATAGTTTACAAAAGGGAAAGCAAATCAATTTTCTTCGTGTATGTCGTGGCAAACTTGAATGATGACACAGGTAAAGCCCGCAAAAGTGAAGTCTTTTGAATACAGACAGGCGGGTTTCCAACTTTTTTGCAGAAAATGCAAATTTGTGGTTGACAATTTCCGGGCGGTACGGTATAATAATCAGCGTCGCCGGTAAACAGTCCGGCACAAACACATGGAATGTGCGGCCGTAGCTCATCTGGTAGAGCGCCACCTTGCCAAGGTGGAGGTAGCGAGTTCGAGCCTCGTCGGCCGCTCCATTTTGTGGAAGTTTAGCTCAGCTGGGAGAGCATCTGCCTTACAAGCAGAGGGTCAGCGGTTCGAGCCCGTTAACTTCCACCATTTGGCCCGGTAGCTCAGTTGGTTAGAGCACCAGCCTGTCACGCTGGGGGTCGTCGGTTCGAGCCCGATCCGGGTCGCTCGTCGAAAGTCCTACAGTTCATCGGGCGGTCTTGCAAGCAAGACTGCCGTGATGAACGCCAGACTTTCTCCTCTTCCCCACAAAATCTTGCTTCGCAAGCTTTCGCGGGGGCCCCGCTTGAAATACGAGTGGGAGGGTGCAGGGATAATTGCACCGCTTATGCCTCTGTAGCTCAGTCGGTAGAGCAGGGGACTGAAAATCCCCGTGTCATTGGTTCGATTCCGATCGGAGGCACCAGCTAAGGAAATCCAGCAGGGTTTCCAATATGCGGCCGTAGCTCATCTGGTAGAGCGCCACCTTGCCAAGGTGGAGGTAGCGAGTTCGAGCCTCGTCGGCCGCTCCAATACGAAGCCATCGTTGATGCAGAAATGCAAAAACGATGGCTTTTTTGTTGTTTCCCGTTACGGCTCCTTCCTGCGAAAAAAGAAAAACCGGAAAATCCGCAGATTTTTCGGCTTTTGCAAATATGAAAATAATGATTCCGCTGATATTGTCGGAGCGCAATCCGTGCGCGGAGACAATTTAAATCGTTTCTTACAGGATCACATTTTTAATGAGCAGCGAAATGCTGCCGTCGTCGCTGTGCAGAAATTCCACCTCGTTGTCCGAGTTGAGCAGTTCGGTGGGAATCTTCACCTCAATGCCGTTGGCGGTGTGGATGCTGCGGCTCTCCATGCGGCGGATGCGCGCAGGGGTCACGGTCACGGGCTGCTCAGGCGCTTCCAGCACATCACTCTTTTCCACATAATCATCAAAGGGCACGGCGGCAAGGGGATATTCCTCTTCCAACTGCTGACGCACCTGCTGGATGGATACCTGATTGTCGTTGTCTGCGGCCTGATTGGCGATCAGCATCGCGACCTGAGCCTCTACGTGGGGCTGATCTGCGTAGTTTTCCTGCACGGCCTGCACGGCGGCTTCCTGAATGGCCTGTAGCTTTTTCTTTTCCGGCTGGGCGGTGGTGTACTGGAACACTACCGTGGAAAGGTAAAAATCCTTGTGGCCGTCGATGTCGAACTTTTTTTCCAGCAGCTTCATGGAGTAGTCGGTCAGATTGACAAGGGCACCTTCCTCCACCTTGCCGCTCTGGCTGGGCAGGCAGGCCCGCTGCTGGATGATGGAGTTCACCGGGGCACCCTCCACATTCTCGGTGTAGTGGGTGTAGCCGTTTTTGTAGTTCAGCTTCAGGATGCCCAGCCACGGCTCACCATCGCGGGTAAAATCCACCACGGCAAGGTCTGCCCCCGGAATGGTGGTGTGCGCGTGCATGTAGTCGAACAGAACGCCCGCGATGCGGCAGGAGAGGTCCACAAAATCGTGGTTGTGCTCCAGCTCGTTTTTAAAGGCGGAATCCGGCAGCGGGCGGCACTGGCGGATATCGTCGCTGGCAAGCAGCTTTTCGATGTGGTACTGGAAATAGGCGGTCTTTTCGGCGGTCATTTCCATGCCGCTGCCGCTGAGTACAGGCGCATCCATGGTGGTGTCCAGCACATGCAGAATGGCCTGATGAATGATGATCTCCATGGGAGTTACCTCGTTTTTATAAGAATCTCTTTGGCATACAGTATAGCACAGCCCGGCCCAAAAGGCGAGAGCACATCTTGTAAACCGCCTGCAGGAATGCTACAATAAGGGCAGAAAACCACGCAGGAAAGGGGACAAAAACCATGGAATTCCGTGATAAGCCAATGGAAAACCTCATCCGCCTTCAGGAAAAGGACATCTGCAAAAATGCCCGCGCGCTGCTGCTGGACGGTGAGAGCATCGTGGGTGCCTACAAGACGGTGCGCGATCAGGTGATCTTTACCACCCACCGCATCATCATGGTGGATATGCAGGGCGTTACTGGAACCCGGCAGCAGATCTTTGTGCTGCCGTACCGCAAGGTGCTGCACTTCGGGATCCAGACGGCAGGCTTTGGCGACCCGGTGCAGGCATCGCAGCTGACCGTCTGCTTTGCGGACGCACACGAGGCAAAGTTCGGCTTTATCGGCCAGCAGGAACTGTTTGCGGTCGCCAACGCCATCAGCCGGTGCATCCTGTAAATAACTCCTTTAAAACAGCAGGCTCCCCGCCCGAGACCGGACAGGGAGCCTTTTGCTGTATATGAAATAGGAGAATGGCAGAATTAGCAGCGGCTTGTTTTGCGCACCAGCTGTTCGTGCATGAATACCATGAGCACCAGCAGTGCCAGCAGGTAAAAAGGGAACAGTGCCGGAGTGATGTTGTTTGCCAGCAGGCCGAACAGCGGCGGCATGGCCAGATTGCCCAAATAGGCGCTTGCCATCTGGATGCCGATGACCGCCTGCGATCTGTCCGCGCCGAAGTGTTCCGGCGTGGAGTGAATGATGCTGGGATAGATGGGCGCACAGCCCAGCCCCACCAGAACAAGACCGCTCAGGGCAAGGATCTGCGGCCCGGGCAGCAGCAGAGCCAGCACCCCTGCGGCCAGAATGCACTGACCCATGCGGATCATCTGCGTATCGTTGAATTTCAGGGTCAAAAAGCCGCAGGCGGCGCGCCCGGCAGTGATGCCGATGTAGAACAGGCTGGCAAAGCTGGCGGCAGTGCCGGCGGCAACGCCTTTCGTCAGTGTGAGGTAGCTGCTGGCCCACAGACCGGCCGTGGTCTCCAATGCACAGTAGCAGAAGAAGCACAGCATCACCTCTCTGGCACCCGGCAGACGGAATACCTGTCCAAGGCTCAACGCCTGCGTCGAAGCAGTTTCGGTGTCGGTGCCTGCAGTACGGCTCTGCCATAGCGGCAAACTGAAAAAGAGCACTGCGCTCAGCAGGATCTGAAACAGGGCAATGTACCGGTAGCCGGATGTCCACGGCCCGCCGCCTGCCAGCACCCGGCCCATGACCATGGGGCTGATCATGGTGCCGATGCCCCACATGCAGTGCAGCCAGCTCATGTGGCGGCTTTTATAATGTAAGGCAACATAGTTGTTCAGGGCCGCGTCCACGCTGCCTGCACCCAGCCCATAGGGCACGGCCCACAGGCAGAGCATCCAGAACTGTGTGGAGACCGAAAAGCCGAACAGCGCGGCAGCTGTCATGGCCACACTGAGGGCGGTCACTTTTCCGGTACCCAGCGCACGGGTGAGCCGGTCGCTGTTCAGGCTGGAAACAATGGTGCCAAAGGAGATGATCATGGAGATCAGCCCCGCATAGGACACCGGCACACCGAGCGCCGGATACATGGAGGGCCACGCCGACCCCAGCAGGGAATCCGGCAGGCCCAGACTGATGAACGAGATGTAAATGATCGGAAGCAGAAGCTGTACCATAAATCTTGAGTTCCTCCGGGAAGCGTGTTATACTTGCAATGCATCTTGTACTTTGCTAATGTAATAATATCACACATCAGGGCTGAATGTTAGGATAAAAACGCCCGATTGATACAACAAAACCGGCGCGGATGCGGATGCGCACCTTGACGGAAAGGAGATGGCTGATCGTGGCATTTCAGACCAGCTGTGCAGCAGCGGGCGGGCTCAACTGCCTGCCGGATGTTGTGGCGGATGACGAGGGCAGGGAACTGGTGCAGCACGGCAGCGCACTGTTTCCTATTGCCTGCTATGAAGAGGACCTCAAAAGCTACTCGGTAGCATGGCATTGGCATGAAGAGTTTGAATACATCCTTGCCGTAAAAGGCCCGCTGGCGGTGGACGTGAGCAAAGCCCGGCTGGTTTTGCAGACCGGGCAGGGCGTGTTTGTCAATTCCGGAGTGTTCCATGCGGTGGAGCAGGCTGAGACCGGGGATGCCCTGCTGCATTCCGGGGTATTCCATCCGCGCCTGATCGGCGGCATGGATACCATCTTCTGGCAAAAGCTCGTACACCCGCTGCTTCAGCCGGGAGCACCGGCGTTCTTTCTGCTGGACGAGGCAGACGACGGGCAGAAGGCCGTGCTCTGCCATTTGCGGGAAGTCTGGGACGCAGTGGCCCAAGAGGTCTTTGACTATGAGAATCAGGCGCGGTACCATCTTTCGGCGGCGGTGCATCTGCTGGGAATGCAGTGCGAGGGTGGAAAAACAAAGGTCTCTCAGCAGGAGCAGATCGCGGCCCAGCGCATGAAACAGATGCTGCGTTTTGTGGAAGAGCATTATGCTGAGGAACTGAACGTGGAGCGCATTTCCGACTGCGTGGCCCTGAGTGAGAGCGCCTGCCTGCGCAGCTTCCGGCAGCTGCTGGGGATCACACCCATCCAGTATGTCAAGCAGTACCGCATTGAAAAGGCCGCCGAGCTGCTGCTTTCCACCAGCATGAAAATCGGCGAGATCGGTGCCGACTGCGGCTTTTCGGATACCAGCTACTTTACAAAGACCTTCCGGGAAATCAAGCACTGCACGCCCAGAGAGTACCGTCAGAAGTTTGCAGGAAGAGAGCAGTCTCTTTCAAGGCGGGACGGCGGCAGAGCCAGTGCACCGGCTGAAACAGCGTTATAAAAAGGAGAATCGGAAACAATGCAGCGTAGTTTGACCAAAGGCCCCATCACCGGCAGCATTTTGCTGTTTGCTCTGCCGCTGATGCTGGCCTATCTGCTTTCGGCCACGCCGCTGGGCGTTATTGGCATCTGGCTCAGCGTGCCCATCGGCTGGGCGCTGGCAGATGCCATTGGCATTGGATACTATTTAAAAAAGAAGCAGTGACAGCAGGGGGGAGAGAAGATGGTCGACCATATCAGGATCCGCGGCGCGCGGGTGCACAACCTGAAAAACGTGAATGTGGATGTGCCGCTGGGCAAAATCGTGGGTGTGGCGGGTGTGTCCGGTTCGGGCAAGTCCAGCCTTGCGCTGGGCGTGCTTTACGCCGAAGGCTCCCGCCGGTATCTGGACGCACTTTCCACCTATACGCGCCGCCGCATGACGCAGGCGGCAAAGGCATCGGTGGACGAAGTGCTGTATGTTCCGGCTGCACTGGCACTGCATCAGCGGCCCGCTGTGCCGGGCATCCGCAGCACCTTTGGTACCGGCACGGAACTGCTGAACAGTCTGCGCCTGATGTTCTCCCGTCTTTCCAGCTATCCCTGCCCGCAGTGCGGCCACTGGCTGGAACCCAGCCTTGCCGTGGCGGCAGAAAAGCCGCTGCTCTGCCCGCAGTGCGGTGCCAGCGTGCGCGCGCTTTCCGCTGAAGAATTTGCCTTCAACAGTCAGGGTGCCTGCCGCACCTGCAGCGGTACCGGCATGGTGATGACCGTGGACGAGAGCACCCTTGTGCCGGACGATTCTCTTACGATCGACGAAGGTGCCGTGGCCCCGTGGAAGAGCCTGATGTGGTCGCTGATGGTGGATATCTGCCGGGAGATGGGCGTGCGCACCGATGTGCCCTTCCGCGACCTGACCGACCGGGAAAAGGATATCGTTTTCCATGGCCCGGCGGAGAAAAAGCACATTTTTTATCATAACAAAAATTCCAATCAGGCCGGGGAGCTGGATTTTACCTATTTCAATGCCACCTATACCGTGGAGAACGCCCTCTCCAAGGTCAAGGATGAAAAGGGCATGAAGCGGGTGGAAAAGTTCCTGCGGCAAGGCATCTGCCCGGACTGCGGCGGCACCCGGCTGTGTAATGCGGCTCGTACCCCAAAGCTGCGGGACATCACGCTGGACAAGGCTTGTCAGATGACTCTTGTGCAGCTTACCGATTGGGTAGCGGGTGTGCCGGACAGTCTGCCGGAAGAGATGCGGCCCATGGCCCGCAATATCTGCGAATCCTTCCAGACGGCAGCGGCACGGCTGCTCTCGCTGGGCCTTGGCTACCTGACGCTGGACCGCTCCGCTTCCACTCTTTCCACCGGTGAGCGCCAGCGGATGCAGCTGGCCCGTGCAGTGCGCAACCGTACCACCGGTGTGCTCTATGTGCTGGACGAGCCGTCCATCGGCCTGCATCCTTCTAACATTGAAGGCCTGACCGATGTGATGCACGACCTTGTGGCCGACGGCAACTCGGTGGTGCTGGTGGATCACGATACCCAAATTTTAAAGGAAGCTGACTGGCTGATCGAGATGGGGCCGGAAGCCGGTGCAAAGGGTGGACATGTGATCGCGCAGGGCAGTATTCCGGAAATTGAACAGAACGCGGCTTCTCAGATCGGCCCGTTTCTTGCAGGCAGGGCGGGGGTGAACGCCCGGCCGCATGTGCCGGAAAATGAACTGTTTGCACAGGGCCGCATCCATCTGGAAACCTCGGCCATCCATACTGTGAAGCCGCTGGAACTGGAACTGCCCAAGGGGCGGCTGACCGTGGTTACGGGTGTGTCCGGCAGCGGCAAGACCACCCTGATTTTGGAAAGCCTGGTCCCGGCCTTGCAGGCAAAGGTGAACGGCACAGCCCTGCCAGCGCATGTGAAAAGCGTGGAGGCCGAGGAAATCGCACAGGTGAAGCTGATCGATGCAACGCCCATCGGCATCAATGTGCGCTCCACCGTGGCCACCTATGCCAATGTGCACGATGAGCTGCGCAAGCTGTTTGCCAAAACGCAGGATGCCAAAGACCACGGCTATAAGGCGGGCGATTTCTCCTACAACACCGGTAAGCTGCGGTGCCCCACCTGTGACGGCACCGGTGTCATCAGTTTGGATGTGCAGTTTTTGCCGGACGTAGAAGTGCCCTGCCCGGACTGCGGCGGTTCGCGTTACAGCCGGGAAGCGGCGGCAGTGAAGCTGCCCACGGCGAACGGCGAACCAGCCTCCATGGCCGACCTGATGGACATGGATGTGTCCACTGCATTGGAAGCCTGTGCGGACTGCAAGCTTGTGCGCCAGCGCCTGCAGGTACTGAAAGAATTGGGCCTTGGCTACCTGACCCTTGGCGAGGAGACACCCAGCCTTTCCGGCGGCGAAGCCCAGCGGCTGAAGCTTGCCAGCGAGATGGGCAAGGGGCAGGCAGACAGTGTGTTCGTGTTCGATGAACCCACCATCGGCCTGCATCCGCTGGATGTACAGACCCTGCTGGGCGTGTTCCAGAAGCTGATCGGGAACGGTGCCACCGTGGTGGTCATTGAGCATGATCTGGATGTGATCCGCAATGCGGATTACCTTGTGGATATGGGGCCGGGCGGCGGCGATGCCGGCGGACGCATCGTGGCGGCAGGTACGCCGGAACAGGTAAGACAGAACCCGGAGAGCATCACCGGGCGGTATATCTGATAGAAAAAGCAACGCCCGCCGGGGAGACCCGGCGGGCGTTCTCTGTACGGCGATAAAACTTACCGCTTGATATCGTAGTTCATGTTCATCAGGTTGCGGATAGTGCTCACATCATCGGTGATGTTGGCATCGCCGTGGATGGTGTGCTTGATGGCACTGCTTGCCACCGCAAAGTTGATCATATCCATGGCTCTGTAGTTGTGCAGCATGGCGTAGATCAGGCCGCTGGCAAAGGCATCGCCGCCGCCCACGCGGTCAAGGATATTAAAGGTGAACAGCTTGCTCTCGAAGGTGTGGCCGTCGTACCACATGAAGGCCTTCAGGCTGTTCTCGCTGCCGCTGTGCGCATAACGCACATGGCGGGCAATGCACTTGAGGTTGGGATACCGCTCGATGAAGTGCTGGAAAATCTCGTCCTGCTGCTCATAGCTGGGCTGCAGAGGCACGCCGTCCTTCCAGTCGCCCTTGGAGTGGTCGTTCTCATCCTTCCACAGGTGGTACGGCTCAATGCCAAGCAGCACATCCACATAGGGCAGGCACTCGGTGCAGAAATCGCGGGCTTCTTCCCAGCTCCACAGGGTGGAGCGGAAATTGCCGTCGAAGCTGACGGTCAGGCCCTTGTTTTTGGCGACCTTGAGCATATCCAGAATGAGGGTGCGGCAGTTGGGTGCCAGTGCCGGGGTGATGCCGCTCAGGTGCAGCCAGTCGTAGCCGTCCAGCAAAGCATCCAGATCCACCTGCGAGAAATCGTACTCGGTAATGGCACTGTGCTTGCGGTCATAGATGACCTTGGACGGGCGGATGCCGTAGCCGGTCTCCAGATAATAAGTACCCAGACGGTTGGAAGGAGTCTCGTTCGGCTCGGTCAGGATCATAGGGGTGCAGTGCACGTCGTTGGAACGCAGCCAGCGCACGGCGCTCTTGCCCAGACTGTTGTTGGGCACCACGCTGAAGAAGGTGCTGTCCACACCAAGGTTCGCCAGTGCCAGTGCAATGTTGGCCTCGCTGCCGCCGTAGCTGGCCTCAAAGCCGGATGCCATACGGATCTTCTCGTAGTTCGGCGGGGTCAGGCGCAGCATGATCTCACCACAGGTGATGAATTTCTGGCCGGTGGTATCGTTGCCAAGGATCGGGTTGAAATGTTCCATAACGCTCCTCCTGATATTTACAGCTCATCAGAGTTCTGTTAACACATCGTTGTATCCATTATAATCCGGCCCGGATGGGATTGCAAGCACTTCCGCGGGGATGCAAGAGAAAATAATCAGCCTTTTTTGGGAGATTTGACGAATTCATACCCCTGTCAAATCGAAAGAAGGCGTATACTCTTCCTTCGCGCTGCTCTTCTGCTGCATGTAGCCCTGCGCCAGTCCCTTGTCCATGGCATAGTTGACCACCCGGCGGTATTCATAGGTGGTAATGCGCCGTCCGATGCCGTGCTCTGCGGCCTTGTAAAACGGTGTGTACTGGCTCATGACGCTGGGGATGAAGCATCCGGGGTCTGCATCGTTCCACGCGGCCATCTGGTCAAGCACCGCAAAGCTGTCGTCAACATGGCCGGGCAGGGCAAGGTGCCGCAGAATGACCCCCTTTTGCAGGATGCCCTCTGCATTGAACACCGGGTGCCCGGCCTGTGCCATCATGGCTTCAATGGCGGGCTTTGCCTGCGCAAAATAGTCCGGTGCAGAGGAAAGCTCTGCCGAGAGGGCGGAGGAGACGTATTTCAGGTCGGCCAGCCAGATGTCGATGTATCCGCGCCATGCTTCCACGCTTTCCACCGTTTCGTAGCCGCCGGTGTTGCATACGATGGGCAGATGCAGGCCCTTAGCCCGGGCAATATCCAGCGCGGCAATGATCCAGGGCCGCCACTGGCCGGGTGTGACCAGATTGATGTTGTTGGCACCCTGCTCCTGCAGATTCAGGAAAATCTCTGCCAGATGTTCCACGCTGATCTCCTTGCCAAGGCCCTCGGCGCTGATGGGATAGTTCTGGCAGAAGCAGCATTTGAGGGTGCAGCCGGAAAAGAACACCGTGCCGCTGCCCTTTGTGCCGCTGATGCATGGCTCCTCCCAGTAGTGCAGGGCAGCGCGGGCTGCTTTTAAGGTGCCGCCCGCGCCGCAGAAACCGGTGCGTCCGGCAGCACGGTCGGCCCCGCACCGGCGCGGGCAGAGGGTGCAGGAAGAGGAAACGGAGACGAAATCGCTTTTCGGCATAATATCCAAAGTCCTTTGCTGAAAGTTTGTCAGCCCCAGTATACCACTTTTCGCCCCGGACGTGCTATACTATAAGATAAGGAAAAAATAATACATATGGAAAGCAACATCTTTGCAAGGTCCGTGTGGCGGACTGCGGCGGAGAGAACGTTGTGATGGAGGAGACCATGCGCACCGAAACCGATGAGATCCGCGATAATCTCAAGTACCTGACCCTGCTCTCGCGGGATTATCCTTCGCAGGCGGCGGCAGCCAGCGAGATCATCAGCACGCAGGCACTGCTCAAGCTGCCCAAGGGTACCGAGCACTTCATGAGCGACCTGCACGGCGAGAATGAAGCTTTTGTGCATATTCTGAATTCCGCTTCCGGTGTCATTCGCGAAAAAGTGGATCAGGTGCTGGGCGATACTGTGCCGAAGCATACCCGCGCCGAGCTGGCAACGCTGATCTATTACCCCAACGAAAAGCTGCCCCAGCTCAAGGCACGCTGTACCAGCGAGGAAGCGCTGGATCAGTGGTACACCGAAACGCTGCTGAGGCTCATTGATATCTGCCGTCTGGTGTCCTCTAAGCATACCCGCGACCATGTGCGCAGATGCCTGCCTGCCAGCTGCGGCTACATTCTGGACGAGCTGCTCCACGCCCATTTTGAGGATCACGACAAGGATCTGTACTACGGCCAGATCGTGGGCAGCATCATTGAAAATGGCCGCGCCGACCACTTTATCGTGCGGCTGTGCGAGCTGATCAAGCATCTGGCAGTGGACAAGCTGCACATCGTGGGCGACCTGTTCGACCGCGGCCCACGCCCGGATATCATCCTCGATCTGCTCATGCGCCACCACAATGTGGATATCCAGTGGGGCAACCACGATGTAGTATGGATGGGTGCCGCTGCGGGCAGCCCCATCTGCATCTGCACGGTGCTCAAGACCACGCTGGCTTATCATAACCACGGAATGCTGGAGGACTGCTACGGCATCAACCTGCGCCATCTGCAGCGCATGGCCGAGCAGTTCTACGGCAATGATGATCTTTCCATCTGGATGCCTCATACCGATGCAGCCCGCGGCCCCTACACCAGGGGAATGCTGCACCGCTGTGCCGTGATGCACAAGGCCATCAGCATTCTGATGTTCAAGCTGGAGTGCCATGTCATCGACCGCAACCCGGACTTCCAGATGCAGGAGCGAGATTATCTGCGCCGCATCGACTGGGAAAAGCACACGGTAAAGATCGGCGAAAAGGAGTATCCGCTGCGGGATACCTCGTTCCCCACGGTGGACCCCGCCGACCCGGCCGCACTGCACCCGGATGAACAGCTGGTGCTGCGTAAGCTGGTGCAGTCCTTCCGCCAGAGCGAAAAACTGCAGCAGCATGTGGAATTTCTCTATGCAAAGGGCAGCGTGTACCACATTGAGAACGGCAACCTGCTCTACCATGGCGCTGTGCCCATGACCAGCCGCGGCACCTTTGCCATGGAGCGCTTTGAGGGCCATTACTACTCCGGCCGCGCACTGATGGACTACTGCGATGCCCGCGCCCGCCGGGGCTACTATGCACCGGAAGGCAGCGCTGCCCGCCAGAGCGGACAGGATTTTTTGTGGTATCTGTGGTGCGGCAAGCTTTCGCCGCTGTTTGGCCGCAGTGCCATGACCACATTTGAGCGGCTCTATGTAGAGGACGCTTCCACCCACACCGAGGTGAAGGACCCCTATTATACATGGTATAACGATGAGGCCGTCTGCCGCCGCATTCTGGCCGAGTTTGGCCTGCCCGGTGCCAGTCACATCGTCAACGGCCATGTGCCGGTGCGGGAAAAGAACGGCGAAAGCCCCATCAAGGGCGGCGGACGGCTGGTGGTGATCGACGGCGGTTTCTGCCGTGCCTACCACGAAAAGACCGGCATTGCGGGCTACACGCTGGTGTATTCCAGCCGCACCATGTCCCTGCGCACCCATCAGCCCTTTGAAAGTGCTGAGAAAGCGGTGAAGGATAATCTGGATATCATTTCCCAGAAAAACATTCTGGAAACCGAAAATCATCGCATTCTCGTGGAGGACACCGACGAGGGCGAGGTGCTGCGGGAGCGTGTGCACGACCTCAAGCAGCTGGTGGCTGCCTATCAGCTGGGCTGGATCACTGAGACTCGGTGCGAAGACCACATCTGGTAAAGAAAGCGCAACAGCAATGTATCTGGTTTTTGTAAAATACCTGAAAAAGAAATCAAAATTTTGGAATATCCTGCGCGAAAATGGGCAAAACAGAAAATAATAAAACAACACCAAGCGGGGCTTTGCTTTTTTGTGAAAGTTGTGTATAATAAGATAGCTGTACGTGTACGGCCTTATGGCCCATGCACATCAGGCAGCTTTTATGGAAAATGCTTTCAGGAACCTTAACAGGCCTGCGGCTGCGGGCCTCCGACAAGGAGATCATAAAATTGGAGAAATTTGTTATTACGGGCGGCAAGCCCCTGCACGGCGAAGTTACCATTTCGGGTGCCAAAAATGCGGCGGTGGGCGTCCTGCCTGCAACCATTCTGGCAGCGGATGTCTGTGTGATCGAGAATCTGCCGGATATCAGTGATGTGGCGGTGAGCCTGAAGATCCTCAGCGTTCTGGGCGCACAGATCAAAATGATCAACCGCAACACCTACGAGATCGACACCACCCATCTGACCGGCACCAACGTCCCGGACGACCTGTCCCGCCAGATGCGCGCCAGCTACTACTTTCTGGGCGCACTGCTGTCCCGTTTTGGCAAGGCTCAGGTGGCCATGCCCGGCGGCTGCAACCTCGGCCCCCGCCCCATTGACCAGCACCTGAAGGTGTTCAGTGCTCTGGGCGCAGAGGACAGCGTGGACTACGGCATGATCAGCGTGCGCGCCAAGGAGATGAACGGTGCACACATCTTCTTTGATAAGGTCAGCGTGGGCGCTACCATGAACGGTATGCTCTCCGCTGTAATGGCCAAGGGCCAGACCATTCTGGAAAACTGTGCCAAGGAACCCCATGTGGTGGATCTGGCAAACTTCCTGAATATGTGCGGTGCGAACATCCGCGGCGCAGGCACCGATGTGATCAAGGTGCGCGGCGTGGAAAAGATGCACGGCTGCACCTACAGCATCATCCCGGATCAGATCGAGGCTGGCAGCTACATGGTGGCTGCTGCTGCCACCGGCGGCGATGTTCTGGTGAAGAACGTCACCCCCAAGCATCTGGAACCCATTACCGAAAAGCTGCGCCGTGCAGGCGTGGAGGTGGAAGAATTTGACGATGCTGTGCGTGTGCGCCGCACCGGTGATATTCTGCCGCTGAAGATCAACACTATGCCGCATCCCGGCTTTCCCACCGACATGCAGCCCTTGATGGGCGTGCTGCTGAGCGTGGCCAAGGGCACCAGCACCGTGACCGAGAGCGTGTGGGACAACCGCTTCCGCTATGTGGACGAGCTGCGCAAGATGGGTGCCAACGTGCAGGTGGACGGTCAGGTGGCTGTGTTTGAGGGCGTGGATAAGCTCACCCCTGCACCGCTGCGCGCACTGGATCTGCGTGCAGGCGCTGCCATGGTGGTGGCTGCGCTGATGGCAGACGGCACCAGTGAGATCGAGGAAATCGGCCACATCGAGCGCGGCTACGAGAATATCGTGGAAAAGCTGCGCGGTCTGGGTGCAGACATCAGCAAGGTGGAGCGTATGCCCGCTGCACTGGATCAGGCACTGTAACTTATAAAAAGCAAACAGCCTGCTGCATATGCGGCGGGCTGTTTTTGAGTGTATCAGAGGTTTTTCATGGCAGAATTCATCTCGTTATATTCGGGTTCCTCCGGCAACAGCAGTGTGGTGCGCTGCGGGCAGCGGTATCTCATTGTGGATATGGGCAAGGGCGTGCGCACTACCTCGGCGGCGCTCAAGGCGCTGGGCCTTGCCGTCAGTGACTGCGACGGCATCCTTGTCACCCACGAGCACAGCGACCATGTGAAGGGGCTTTCCACCTTCCTCAAAAAGAACACGCTGCCGGTGTACGGTGCAGCGGCAACGCTGGATTTTCTGGACAGCAACGGCATTGTACCGGCCAGCTGTGAGCTGCACGAGCTGGAAGGCAGGGAAGAGGACGTGGGCGCGTTTGGCGTGCAGAGCTTTCCCACCAGCCACGATGTGCCCTGTGTGGGCTACCGCATCCACACCCCGGACGGCAAGACCATGACCATTGCAACCGACCTTGGCGTGCTCACGCCGCCGGTGCACGAGGCGCTTTCCGGCTGCGACCTTGTGGCACTGGAGAGCAACTACGACCTGCACATGCTGCGCAGCGGGCCGTACCCCTATTACTTACGGGCACGCATTGAAAGCACCCGGGGCCACCTTTCCAACGACGAGTGCTCGGCAAAGCTGCTGGAACTCATTCAGGAAGGGTGCAAAAAGTTTGCGCTGTGCCATCTTTCGCAGGAGAACAACACGCCTGCGCTTGCCCTGCAGACCGTGTTCAACACGCTGGGCGCGGCGGGCGTTGTGCCGGAGAAGGACTGCATCGTGCAGGCACAGCGCCGCAACGAAATGAGTCCTGTATTAGAGTTTTAAATAAAACAAACGGCAATGCATTTGCATTGCCGTTTGTTTTATTCAGCTGCTTTCTGTGTGCGGATGTCATCACCTGCAAAAAGGCAGGGGACAAAGGCAGAAAGGCGGCTGGAAATTTTTTCGGTATACAGCTTTTCCAGCAGAGCACCGTCAGTGATGTTGGTGGTGACGATGGTGGGCAGCTTTGCACCCAGCCGGTTGTTGAGCAGACTGTACAGGCTGCTGATGAGGAAGGCGGAGTTGAACTCCGAGCCAAGATCATCCAGAATGAGCAAATCGGCCCCGGCAGCGGTCTGCATCAGCGTTTCCTCCTCGCCTGCCGGGTCTGCACCAAAGTGCAGCCCTTCCAGCTTGGAGAAAAAGTCCGGGCTGGAAACATAGATCACATCGTAGCCCTTTTCCAGCACGATGCCCGCAATGGCAAGGGCCGCGTGGGTCTTGCCAAGGCCCGCATTGCCAAACAGCATCAGGCTCTCGCTGTGGTGGTCAAACTCTTCCGCGTAGCTGCGCAGATCTGCCAGCAAATCGGCCATGTAAGGGCGGATGGAACCGCCCACCTTTTCATCGGCACGGTTCGGGTAATAGCGCAGCTCCATGGTGTCAAAGCTTGCAATGGACAGGCTGGACAGCGCCTCGATCTCCTTGCGGCGCAGCTGCTGCATCACCTTGTGCACGCACTCACAGGTGCGGCCATTCACGCTGCCGGTGTCCTGACATTTGGGGCAGACAAAGCGCGGCTCCAGTGCATCAGCGGGCCGTCCGCTTTGTGCCAGCAGGGTGGTCAGCTTCTGCTTTGCATCGGCAAGGGCGGCGGCAGCTTCGGTGCGGTCCTTGCCCGCAGCACCGGCCAGTGCGCAGCGGATGCCCCGCACCCGCACCTCTTCTTCTGCATGGCGCAGGGCGGGAATGGCGGCTTCGGCTTCGGCGCGGGCATCCTCGGCTCTGGCTCTGGCCATCTGCCGCCGGGCGGCCACGGTGCGCATGGCTTCCTGATACAGTTCGTTTTTGGTACGCATGGCTCCTCCTTATTCCGGCTTCTTTTTCAACGGACGGCGGCGGGCAGCGTTCTTGAGGAAATCGTTGCCGCTGGGGGCTTCGCGGTCTACCCGGAGGTTCCGGCTGGCACCCGCAATGGCCACCGGGCTGCGCACATCGTGCACGGTGCGCAGGCCCTTGGCGTTCCATGTTTTGAGGATACTGTTCCAGTACCACAGGTCGCGCTTGGCCCCGGCCTGCACGGCAGCTTCCTGCACCATGGCATCGTCGTAGCCGTAAACCTCGTACCAGCGTGCAATGGCCTTGCGCCCGCCAAGGGTCAGCTCGCTTTCCGGGATGTTCAGAAGGCCGCTGACATACTGCTCGCGGCTCTGGCGCAGTGCCAGCAGTTTGAGGTGGGCATCGGCCTGCTCACCGGTCTCCACGCCCTCGGTGCGCCACACCTTCAGCTCATGCGCTACGGCGGCCATGGTGCTGCGGCCGGTGCTGGCAACGTAGGCGGTGCACAGCATCACGGTCTCCGGCGCAAAGCCCTCCTGCATATAAAGGTTGACCAGCTTTTCCATCTCCCTGTGGGTCAGCGGACGGGCAAAGCCGGTCTGTGCGCAGTCGATCAGGCTGGAGATCATGGGGTCGGTGCGGCTGGCCGCAGCGATCTCGGCCCAGGTCATGGGTGCGGGGGCGCTGGGTTCCTCGCCCGGTGCGGCGTTCTCTTCGTACCGCTCCAGCAGGCCAGCGCCTGCCCAGAAGGAGAGGGCGCTCTCGGCGCTGATGCGGCTGCGCAGCTTGAGGTCGGCACAGATCTTGTCCGGGTCGGTGATGCCGGTCGCCAGCACATACAGAGCCACGCGCACATTGTATTCTTCGGCGATGCCCAGTTTGGAAAACACCAGCTGCGGCACTGCAATGGTATCGCCCTTGAGTTCTTTTAAACGATAGATCATGTTTTATTCCTTCGGCTTGTCCGGCTCGGCTTCGGCGGCAGGCGGCTCCCACGGGTCGCTGTCCATCATGCTGGGACAGTTTTTCCAGCGGTCAGGATCGGCATTGAACGCGTCCTGCAAAAAAGCGGCTGTGGCCTCCCGGCCCTCGTCGGTGAGCGGAAACACCTTCTGCACCCGCAGGGCAGGGTCGGTCTTTTCAATGGTCCAGGGGTCCGGCCAGTAGTCCACGGTGAGGATGCTTTCCTCCTTTACGGCACCCTCGCCGCCGTCCGGGTCCGGCACGGTGCGCTTGCCGGGGATCATCCGGTATCGCAGGCCGTATTCGTTGCCGCTGTAGGAATTTTTGCATTTGAAGTAATGCAGCAGGGGAACAAAGATCATGGCAGAGTCCTTTCGTATTTTGCAGGGGGCGGCTGTAAGCAAAAACGGCAAACCGATATTCCACGGTTTGCCGTTTGTTTTTGGAGCAGGGTACGGGACCCGAACCCGCCGCCTGCTGCTTGGGAAGCAGCCGCTCTACCGGATGAGCTAACCCTGCAAGTTGCTCATTTATTGTAGCAAAGAGGGACGGGATTGTCAAGGGCCGGAGAATGTCAGTTTTTCTGGGCATCGGTCAGGTCCAGCACCGGCGTGAAGGGGTCGAACACAAGGCCGGTGATGCCGTCCGCCACCAGCAGACGCCTGTTCTGGCCCAGCAGCGGCACCACGGCGCAGCCTTCCAGCAGCTGGCGCTCACAATCGGCCAGCAGGGCACAGCGGGCGCTGCCGGTCTGCTGGGCACTCTCGGCCAGACGCTGAGAGTAGATGGGGTCGGACCAGCCGGTCAGGCCGCCGCCCTCGGCCGTGAACTGCTGCAGCATCTGGTATACGCTGCCGCCTTCGGCGCGGATGGGAGCCAGCGCAATGGTGTAGCTGCCCGCTGCAAGGCGTTTGTCGAACTCCTCCTGCGGAACCTCTTCCACTGAGAAGAAAAGGGAGCAGTCCTTCTGCCATGCGCCGTTGATCTGCTCGGCCAGTTCGGTCAGGCCGGCTTCCTTCGGCAGCAGGATGGTCACGCCGGAAAAATCCGAGCTGGCCATGCCCTGCCGTGCATTCAGGTACAATGTACGGGGGTCGGTGATGGTGGGCAGCGGGTTCCTGGCAGACTTGCGGTAATCGATGCCGTCCACGGAAAGGCCGGTGGGCACAAGACCATCGGCAGCGGTGTACAGACCGGAAGAGGGCACATCCACATTCTCCCGGGCGATGCCGGCAAGCGCCTGCCGCAGTTCCTGATCGGCAAACACAGAATCTTCGGCGCTGTTGAACAGCAGTGCCCAGGTGGTGTCGGAGTAATCCACCGACTGCAGCGAGGTATCCTCGCCGGTGTCGTCCAGCGCGGCGGAGCATTTTTCGTCTGCAATGAGCTGGGCGGCGCTCTTGCCGGTGCTGCCGGTGTTCTGCACCAGACGCAGGCTGCCGATCATGGGGGAAGAGACATCCCGGCGCAGGAACAGGCCGCTGGACGTCCAGTTGTAAAGATAGAAGCTGCCGCTGGAAAGGGTGGTCTTGGCGGTCAGACCGTAGGTGCCGCGGGTGCTCTCAAAAAATGCTTCATCGCAGGGCATGGCACCGGGTAGGGTGAGCTTGGCAAGGAAGTTGTCGTCCTTTTCACTCAGGCGGAACACCAGCGTCAGCGGGCCGGCGGCCGAAACGCCCAGCGTGCTGGCATCGGCTGTGCCAGCCAGCACGGCAGCACTGTTCTCAAGGGCGGCAAACTCCACGGCATAAGGGGAATTTGTCTGCGGCTGGAATATGCGCCGAAATGCAAACACAAAATCCTCGGCAGTGATGGTGTGATCCGTGGAAGCGCCCTTGACGGCCTTGTAGGTCAGGCCGTCCTTGATCTGGAAGGTGTAGGTCTTGCCATCGGAGGAGATCGTCCAGCTCTCGGACAGATCGGGCACGATCTCGCCATCCGCTTTTTTGCGGACAAGCCCGCTGTAAAGGTTCTCGCAGGCGATCACGTCCGGGGCAGCAGAAGCCACCTGCGGGTCAAGGTTTGCGGGAATGGTATCCACGAACCATGTAAAGCTTGGCGCACTGGAACTGCTGCCGCAGCCGGTGAGCGCAAGCAGGAACGCAGCAGCAAGCACTGCTGCGGTAATACGGAAGAACTGTTTCAAGGGGATGACCTCATTCTATGGTATTTGCGAAAAAAGGCTTCTTGTATACAAAAAGCACTCTACTTCGACAAGTGTAGCAGAAACAGCGGCAAAATACAATTGCAGAATTGTGAATTTACCTTACTTTTTGGGGCAAAAAGGGCGTTTTTCCGTTGCCAATTGCGGCTAAATGGACTATAATGGTACAGCGAAACATCTCTGCACCCGTTTTGAGGTGCGTTCTGAATACGATATTATGGAGGAGGAACTGTTTTTATGCAGAAGGATCAGCAGAAACTGATTGAACTCATCAAAGGCAAAAAAGTGGCCTTCATTGGTGCCGGTGTCAGCCACAAGACCCTGATCAAGGAGTTTGTGGAGCTGGGTGCCCATGTGACCCTGTGCGACCAGAAAAAGAGCGTGGAGGACTTTGGCGATTACGCTGCAACCATCAAGGAGCTGGGCATTGACCTGAGCCTGGGCGAAAACTATCTGGATGGCTTCAAGGGTCAGGATATCATCATGCGCACCCCGGGCTTTGTGGGCTACTTTGAAAAGCCCCTGCAGGATGCCATGGCCGCAGGCACCATGGTCACCAGTGAGGTGGAGCTGTTCTTCGACTTCTGCCCCTGCGAGATCGTAGCCGTGACCGGCTCCGACGGCAAGACCACCACCACCACCCTGATCTCCAAGTTCTACGAGGCCGCAGGCCGCAAGGTGCATCTGGGCGGCAACATCGGCGCAGCTCTGCTGCCCATGCTGCCCGAGGTGGCTCCCGAGGATGTGGCTGTGGTGGAGCTTTCCAGCTTCCAGCTCATCAGCATGCATTCCAGCCCCAACATTGCCGTGGTGACCAATGTCACCCCCAACCATCTGGACCATCACAAGGACATGCAGGAGTACATTGATGCCAAGCGCAACATCCTGCTGTACCAGAAGCAGCCCTGCCGCGCTGTGCTGGGCTATGAGAATGAGATCAGCCGTTCCATGCAGTCCGACTGCAAGGGCAAGCAGGTGTGGTTCACCCGCCTGCACGATACCGACAACGGTGCCTTCCTGCGCAAGGAGGACAACATGCTCTGCATGGCCGAGGATGGCGTTGTGACCCCCTTCCTGGCCCAGAAGGACGTGAAGCTGCGCGGCCTGCACAACATTGAAAACCTGCTGGCTGCTGCCGCTGCCGTGTGGGGCGAGGTGCCCGTGGAAGCCATCCAGAAGGTGGGCAGCACCTTTACCGGTGTGGAGCACCGCATTGAGCCGGTGCGCACGCTGGACGGCGTGCTGTACTACAACGACTCCATCGGCACCAGCCCGACGCGCACCATTGCCGGTCTGCGCAGCTTTAACCAGAAGGTCATTCTGATCGCTGGCGGCTACGACAAGCACATTCCCTATGAGCCGCTGGCACCGGAAGTGGTGGCCCACGTGAAGAACCTTGTGCTGATGGGTGCCACCGGCCCCCGCATCGAAAAGGCTGTGCGCGAGGACCCGAACTTCAACGAAGCAGAGCTGCCCATCCAGCACGCCGACAACATGCAGCACGCTGTGGAGCTGGCCCGTGCCTGCGCAAAGCCCGGTGACATCATCATCCTGTCCCCGGCCAGCGCATCGTTTGACCTGTACCCCAACTTTGAGGTGCGCGGCCGCGAGTTCAAGAAGATCGTCAACGAGCTGAAGTGATCGCGCAGGTCAGCACAAAAGCCCACCGCGCCCGCTTTTTAAATGCCTGCCGGGGGAAATGGGTGCTGGGGGCGACCCTGCCGCTGGATCTTGCCCTTTTTAGCAAAAGCCAGCCGTGGCGATTCTACGCAGGACCTACACTGGCGCTGGAACTCAGCGGCAGCACCGCATGGGCAGCAGGGCACGCAAACCCGGAAGAGCTGGCCAGCTTTCTGGCTTTCTGCGGGTGTGAAAGCATCATTTTAGACGAAAACGAATGCCCACCGCCTGCCGGGTGGTGCAAAGCTGAAACGCTGACTGTATTCGGCCTTGCACCCGGCAAGGCTCTGCCGCTGCCCGCTGCAGACGAGACGCTTTGGGCCGGACTGACCCTTGACAGAGAACCCTCTGCCATGGATGTGGCACGGGCGCTCTACCCGGCGGATACGGCAAAGCAGGAGGACTTTTACTCCGAGCTTTGCACAAAGCGCACCCGCGGCAAAGCCCTTGTGTGGGCGCTGCGGCAGAGAAGTGAAACGATCTGCACGGTAGGGGCCTATACCCTTGCGAACAGGCAGGCCTACATGGCCTGCGGGCAGACAGCCCAGCCTTTGCGGGGCAAGGGCATCGGCGGGCGGCTCATTGTGCAGATGGCGAACGAGCTTGCCGCCAAAGGGGAGCACCCGGTGTTTCTCTGCAGCCCGGAGCGGGTGCACTTTTATACCCGGCTTGGCTTTGAAAAGCTGGGGGAATATGCAAGATATGAACAAACTCCTTCAGTCAAAACCTGACGGTTTTGCCAGCTCCCTCAATGAGGGAGCCTTTGGCAGGACGGAAAAGCTTTCTGCATAAGTGAAACGTTCTGGTTTCGTCAGGAGCTCCCTCCCTGAGGGAGCTGGCGCACGAAGTGCGGCTGAAGGAGTCATTCCGACAGAAAGCCTGCGCTCTATAAAATCTATAAAATTAAGGAACCGTTATAATGTCAATGCTGAACCACTTTTTCAATTACAAACCCGAAGTTCTGGCGCTGGACGAAAAGGCTATGGAGCTGTGCCAGCCCTACTTCCGCCATATGGAAGAGATCCGCGATTTTAACCAGCTCAAAATGCTGAAAGCCTTTGCGGATACCCAGATGTCCTCCACCGATATGCTGGGCACCACCGGCTACGGCCTGTGGGATACCGGCCGCGCAAAGCTGGAGCAGATCTTTGCCGAGGTGATGGGCGCAGAGGATGCCCTCGTGCGCAGCCAGTTCCAGAGCGGCACCCACACGCTGGCTGTGGCGCTGTTCGGCCTGCTGCGGGCAGGGGACACCCTGCTGGCTGCCACCGGCCGTCCCTACGATACGCTGGAAGGTGTGATCGGTCTGGACGGCAAGGGCAGGGGCACCGGCACCCTGATGGATTACGGCATCCGGTACGATGAAGCTCCGCTGAAAGCCGACTTCACCCCGGATTATGACCTGATCGCCCAAAAGGCCCCCGGTGCAAAGGTGTGCCACATCCAGCGCAGCCGCGGCTATCTGCAGCGCAATGCCTTTGATCTGGAAACGATCCGAAAAATTGCGGATACCGCCCGCGCCGCAAACCCGGACATCATTATTTTTGTGGATAACTGCTACGGCGAGTTCACCCAGACGCAGGAACCCTGTCAGATGGGCGCAGACCTTGTGGTGGGCAGCCTGATCAAGAACCCCGGCGGCGGCATCGCTCCCACCGGCGGCTACATTGCGGGCCGCAAAGACCTTGTGGAGCTGTGCGCTTACCGCCTGAATGCGCCCGGTCTCGGCAAGGATCTGGGCTGCACGCTGGAAACGCCCCGTGATATGTATCTGGGCTTCTACTATGCGCCCGGCGTGGTGTGCGAGGCCATCAAGACCGCCATTTACGCCCAGTGTATGCTGGAGCTGCTGGGCAAGAATCCAGTGCCGCGCTACTGCGACGACCACAACGACATCGTCACCTGCTTCGATGCAGGCACTGCGGATGCGCTCATCGGCTTCTGTCAGGGTATTCAGGCTGCAAGTCCCGTGGACAGCTATGCCGCCCCGGAACCTTCTCCGGAGCCGGGCTATACCGATGAGGTGGTCATGGCAAGCGGCAGCTTTACACAGGGCAGCACCATCGAGCTTTCCTGCGACGGCCCGCTGCGTGAGCCGTACACCTGCTACCTGCAGGGCGGTCTGAACTTTGCTGCCAGCCGTGCAGGCGTGCTGCTGGCCATCCAGAAGGCTTATTTTAAGGGCTGAAAAGGGGAGAGCGCATGCCTGTTTTAAGTGACCGTGTGGGTACCTTCACGGATTCTGTCATCCGCCGCATGACCCGCATCAACAATCAGTACGACTCCATCAACCTCTCGCAGGGCTTCCCGGATTTTGACCCGCCGAAGCAGCTGCTGGACGCTCTGGCCGAAACAGCTTACAAAGGCCCGCACCAGTACGCTGTGACCTTTGGCGCGCAAAACTTCCGCGAGGCGCTGGCAAAAAAGACCAGCCCTGCCCTGCACCACGAAGTAGACCCCAACACCGAGATCTGCGTGACCTGCGGCGGCACTGAGGCCATGATGGCCGCCATGATGACCATCTGCAACCCCGGCGACAAGGTGATGATCTTCTCACCGTTCTACGAGAACTACGGTGCCGATGCCATTCTTTCGGGCGCGGAACCCATCTATATCCCGCTGGTGCCGCCCACCTATGAGTTTGACATCAGCCTGATCGAAAAGGGCTTTGCCGAGGGTGCCAAGGCGCTGATCCTGTGCAACCCCTCCAATCCCTGCGGCAAGGTGTTCCGCCGCGACGAGCTGGAAGCCATTGCAAAGCTGGCCATCCAGTACGATGCCTTTGTGGTGACGGATGAGGTGTACGAGCATATCATCTATGCGCCCGCAGAGCATATCTGCATGGCAAGCCTGCCCGGCATGTTTGAGCACACCATCACCTGCAACTCGCTCTCCAAGACTTACTCCATCACGGGCTGGCGTCTGGGCTATCTGATCGGACCCGCAGAGGTCATTGAGGGCGCGCGCAAGGTGCACGACTTCCTCACTGTGGGTGCGGCTGCACCCCTGCAGGAGGCCGCTGTGGCCGGTTTGGAGATGCCCGCCAGCTATTACGAAGAGCTGCAGGCCCTTTACACCGAAAAACGCGATCATTTTCTGGCCGGACTGGACCGTGTGGGGCTGAAGCACAATGTTCCGCAGGGCACCTATTTTGTGATGATCGATATTTCCGATTTTCTGGCGCTGCCCCAGTTCAAGGGCTGGACCGACCTGCAGTTCTGTGAGTGGATGATCCGGGAAGTGGGCGTGGCCGCTGTGCCTGGCTCCAGCTTCTTCCGGGAGCCGGTGAACCACCTGATCCGGATGCACTTTGCCCGCGGCACCGATGTGCTGGACGAAGCAGTCCGCCGGCTGGAAAAGCTGCAGGCTTTACTGAAATAAAAGCAAAACAAAAAACAACAACGCCGCAGGAAGTTTCCTGCGGCGCTGTCTCTTTCCCGATACTCTATACACGATTCATCACACGGCGTGGCGCTGCACGGTGGGCATTGGCTCCACAAGAGCGGGATGCATCCCCTCGCGGTAGTCCAGGTCGCCCTGATCCATACCGCGCAGCAAGACCTCGGCGGTGGCAATGTTGGTGGCAATGGGTACGCTGTGCATATCGCACAGGCGGAGCAGATTCTGCTCGGTGATGCTGGCGGCATCCGCTTTCAGCGGGTCACGGAAGAACAACACCAGATCCACTTCGTCGCACGCAATGCGGGAAGTGATCTGCTGCACACCGCCCAAGCGCCCGGAGAGATAACAGTGCACCGGCAGGCCGGTAGTCTGCGCCAGCATCCGTCCGGTGGTGCCGGTAGCAATGACTGTGTTTTTGGACAAAATGGCGCTGTAAGCAGTGCAGAACTGCAGTGCAAGCTCTTTGCGGGAATCGTGTGCAAGAATGGCGATCGTCATATTGCTCTCTCCTTTGTTCCAAGTATAGTGTTGCGTGTGACAAACAACTTTCTCATTGGAAAGTGAAATGAAGTGAAATCGTTATCAAGCTTTTCAATATAGTTTTACCGCATCGAAATAGGGGTTGTCAAGAGGGTTCTTGTACTTTTTACAAAACAAAATGGAGAAAGTAAGACTATATCTTTGTGAGAAGTGCAGAAAACTGGGATACAATCATCCATATCAGTGAGCGAACAGGAAAGGCAGATTGAAAACATAATTCAGCTTTTGTCTTTACTGAAAGAACATTTCATGGGAATAAAACAAAAATACAGGCTGGCGCAAATCGCACCAGCCTGTTTCGGAAAAAACTTTTCAGTTTCGTTTCTAAATTATGAATATTATGGAGAAAACGCTCACTCCCGATTTCCGCACTGGAAAGGTGGGTTCAGCGGGCTTTAGCGGATCTGACCATTGCCGTGGATGATATACTTGTAGCTGCACAGCTCGGCCAGTCCCATGGGGCCGCGGGCGTGGAGTTTCTGGGTGGAAATGCCCATTTCGCACCCAAGGCCGAATTCACCGCCATCCGTAAAGCGGGTGGAACAGTTCACATACACGGCGGCGCTGTCCACTGCGGCAGTGAACAGGTCGGCATGGGCCTGTGTCTGGGTCAGGATGGCCTCGCTGTGGCCGGTGGAGTGCTCAGCAATATGCCCGATGGCCTCCTCTACGCTGTCCACGACCTTGACCGCGAGGATGTAGTCCAGAAATTCGGTGTCAAAGTCCTTTTCTCCGGCAGGGGTGCCGGAGATGATGGCGGCTGCGCGCTTATCCAGCCGCAGCTCCACCGGGTGCAGACCCTTTGCAATGCGGTCCGGGCCAAGCCGCTGGGCCAGACGGGGAAGAAACTCCCCGGCAATGGCAGAGTGCACAAGGCACACCTCCTCGGCGTTGCACACGCTGGGGCGGCTGGCCTTGGCGTTCTCGATGATGTCCAGAGCTTTGTCCAGATCGGCGGTATCGTCTACGTACACATGGCAGATGCCGGTGCCGGTCTGGATGCAGGGGACCTTGGCGTTCTGAACGCAGGCACGGATCAGCCCGGCACCGCCGCGCGGGATCAGCAGATCCACATAGCCTACAGCGGTCATCAGAGCATTGGCAGAAGCGTGGGTGGTGTCCTCGATCAGGCAGACCGCTGTCTCGGGCAGACCGGCTTTTTTCAGGCCCTGCCGCAGAACGGTGACGATAGCGTTGGCACTGCGCCAGGCCTCCTTGCCGCAGCGCAGGATACAGGCATTGCCGCTCTTGATGGCAAGGGCAGCGGCATCGCTGGTCACATTGGGGCGGCTCTCGTAGATAATGGCGATCACGCCCATGGGCACAGCCGTCTTTTCAATGACAAGCCCGTTGGGGCGCTCCACCCGGTTCAGCACCCGGCCCACCGGGTCGGGCAGGGAAGATACCTCCCGGATGCCCTGCGCCATGGCTTCAATGCGCGGTGCGGTCAAGGCCAGACGATCCAGCATCACATCGCTGATGTGCCCCTTGGCCGCAGCCATGTCCTCAGCGTTGGCGGCAAGGATGGCCGCCTGATCGTCTACGCTGCACAGCGCATCTGCCATGCCCAGCAGGGCCGCGTTGCGGGCGGTGTTATCGGCCAGCGCAAGGGCACTTTTGGCGCTGCGGGCGGCTTCCAGAATTTCCTGTGTGGTCATGTGTTCAGTCCTCCTTGCGGGCCGCAAAGCGGGTGCCTGCGGATCTGCCTGCGGCAATGTCGTACAAAAGCTCCGGGTGTGCGCCGTTGGCAATGACCATATCGGCACCGCTGCCCGTTACCATGCGGGCAGCGCGCAGCTTGGTGGCCATGCCGCCGGTGCCAAGGGCCGAACCGGCACCATCGGCCAGAGCCATCACCTCGGGGGTGATCTCCTCCACCAGCGGGATGAGCTTTGCGTCCGTGTGGGTGTGGGGATTGGCGGTGTACAGGCCGTCGATGTCACTCAGTAGCACCAGCATGTCAGCCTTGGCGCAGCAGGCCACGATGGCCGCCAGCGTGTCGTTGTCGCCAATGGAGGTGATCTCATCGGTGGCAACGGTGTCGTTTTCGTTGATGATGGGCAGGGCACCCAGCTCCAGCAGGCGGGACAGGGTGTTCTGAAAGTTCACGCGGCGTTCGGTGTGCTCCACGTCCACGCCGGTGAGCAGGATCTGCGCCACGGTGTGATTGTAGGCGTTGAACAGCCGGTCGTAGGTGTACATCAGCTCACACTGGCCCACAGCGGCGCAGGCCTGCTTGGTGGTGGTGTCCTTTGGGCGGGTTGGCAGTGAGAGCTTGCCCACGCCCATGCCAATGGCACCGGAGGACACCAGAATGACCTCATGGCCCTCGTTTTTCAGGTCGCTGAGCACCTTGACCAGCTGTTCCGTGTGGCGGATGTTCAGCCGTCCGGTGGCGTATGCCAGAGTAGAAGTGCCTACTTTTACAACGATGCGCATGATATCCTTAACCCTTTCCCATTTCCTTTGTCTTATTGTACGAGGCGATCACGGCATCCATCACCGCACCGCGCAGGCCGTGCTCTTCCAGCACGCGCACGCCCTGAATGGTGCTGCCGCCGGGGCTGCACACAGCATCCTTGAGTTCGCCGGGATGCTTTCCGCTTTCCAGCACCAGCTTTGCGCTGCCCAGAACCATCTGCGCGGCATATTCCTGCGCTTTGGCGCGGGGCAGGCCGCAGGCCACGCCGCCATCAGCCAGAGCCTCAATAAACTGGTACACCCATGCCGGGCCGCAGCCGGAAACGCAGCTGGCGGCATCGATCAGACTTTCCGGCACGGCGTCCAGACGGCCCGCAGGAGCCATGATCCTGAGGAAGGCTTCTTCTTCCTCAGCGGTGACATTGCTGGAACAGTACTGGATCATACCCTCGCCCACAGAAGCCGGGGTGTTGGGCATGATGCGGATCACAGGAAAGTCCTCACCGGCCATCTCCTGAATGCGGGCGATCGAAAGGCCCGCCGCCATGCTGCACAGCACAAAACGGCTGGGGCGCTCGTCAAAGGTGAACTTGAGCGGCTGGAGCAGAGCTTCCATCATCTGGGGCTTTACCGCCAGAAAGATCAGGTCGCAGTCACCGGCCACCTCGGCATTGGTGGCTGTTTTGCAGCCCAGTTCTTTGGCCAGTGCCTGTGCCTTGGCCACAGTGCGGTTTGCCAGAAAAACTTTCTTAGGGTCAACAGCTTTGCAAACGGCACGGGCGATGGCTCCACCCATGTTGCCGCAGCCCAGAAAACCAATGGTATCCATCATAGTTTGTACCCTCCCTCAAAACGGCACTTCAATCACAGCCGTCTGCTCCCATTCTAAGCGTAGAGGAATATAAAATCAAGGGCCTTTTCCGCTTTTTTGCCGGAAGAAGCCGCTTTTGCAGGCATTGCGCACCGCCGGAAGGGGTTTAGGGGGCTGAGAAACGGCTTTTGAAGCGAGAAACTGCCGGAGTGAAAACGCAGGAAGATTCTTTGTTTACAAAATGGACAGAATTAACGCTTGCAATCGGGACGGCTTTTGCGGTATTATAATGTATAAAGCTGCCAATCGCCGTACGCAGCAGGAAAAATTTCTACGGTCGGGAAAGGAAGGTCTTTGTGTCACAAACAACGAAGCGGGCACTGGAAGCATCGCTGAAAAAGTTGCTGCTGGAAAAGCCCCTCAATAAAATCACAATCAACGATATCACCGAGGACTGCGGCGTGAACCGCATGACCTTCTACTACCACTTTAAGGATATTTACGATCTGGTGGACTGGATCCTGATGGAAGATGCGGCCAAGACGATGGAAGGCCGCCAGAGCTTTGATACATGGACCGAAGCATTTCTGGACATCCTGCACCAGATCCGGGATAACAAAGCACTGGTACTGAACGTATACCGCTCTGTGGGTCGTGAACAGGTGGAGCAGTATCTGTACAAACTTCTGGACTCCATGCTGAAGGAATTTGCGGATCGCGAATGCCGCGACATCACCGTGCAGGACGATGACAAGCAGTTTGTGGTGGATTTTTACAAATATGCGCTGGTGGGCGTGGTGCTGGAATGGATCCGCCGGGATATGAAGACCGAGCCCGCTGTGATGGTAGAACGTATGGGACGGATGCTGCAGGGCGATCTGCGCCGCGCGTTATGCCGCCTTGCCAGCAATAAGATCCATCTGGAACAGGACGGTTGAACCGGAAGAACGACAAAATTTTATCATAATCCGCGCCGTGATGGGTTTTCTATCACGGCGCTTTTTCTGTTTATGGTAACTTGTGGGATAGAATGGTAGAGTAATGGCATAGAAATAGAAAAAGAGATTTCCGAAAAATACCGTTTGGAGGAAAAGGATAATGAATACTTCTGTTGAGAGCCTGACTCATAAAATGCAGCGTGCTGCCGTTGGTAAAATGGTGGACGTGGTGCTTTCTCATGCCGATAAAGACCGTCAGAAAACCGTGGGACAGCTGGTGGATGTCGCAAAGCAGTTCTATGGCAGTTCGTTCAGCGATGAAGCCTACGAACACGCCAGACAGACCCTGACCGACCCCGACAGCAAATGGTCCAAGCTCATCAACTGTGTGCTGGATCAGACCGACCCCAACGTGGCCCGCACTATGGCGCTGAATCTGGGATACGAGGCTTTCTTCCGCGGCACCAAGACCATCCGCGAGAACCGCGTGAAGTATCAGTGCAACATCCCCTGGCTGATCCTGTTCGACCCCACTTCCGCCTGCAATATGCACTGCGTGGGCTGCTGGGCTGGCGAGTATGGCAACAAGAACAACCTCAGCTTTGAGGATATGGACAAGATCGTTACCGAGGGCAAGGAGCTGGGCGTGTACCTGTACATGCTGACCGGCGGCGAGCCGCTGGTGCGTAAGGCTGATATCCTGAAGCTGGCCGAGAAGCACAACGATGTGCAGTTTGCCATCTACACCAACTCCACCCTCATCGATGAGCCGTTCTGCAAAGAGGTGGTGCGTCTGGGCAACATTGCCTTCATGCTGTCCATCGAGGGCACCCCGGAGACCAACGATGCCCGCCGCGGTGAGGGGCACTATGCCGCTGTTATGCATGCTATGGATCTGCTCAAGGAGCACGGCATCGTGTTCGGCACGTCCATCTGCTACACCCGCGATAACATCGAAGCTGTTACCAACGATGAGTTCATGCGTTTCCTGTGCGAGAAGGGTGCACACTTCGGCTTCTACTTCCACTACATGCCCGTGGGCAACGAGGCAGCACCGGAACTGATGCCTACCCCGGAGCAGCGCAAATATATGATCGACCGCATCCGCTATCTGCGCTCGGAAGAGTGCGATATCCCATTCTACCCGATGGATTTCCAGAACGATGGCGAGTTCGTGGGCGGCTGCATTGCCGGCGGACGCAACTACTTCCACATCAACTCTGCCGGTGACGCAGAGCCGTGCGTGTTCATCCACTACTCCAATGCAAACATCCACGACCAGAGCATTCTGGAAATTCTGCACAGCCCGCTGTTCATGGCTTATCACAACGGCCAGCCCTTCAACAAGAACCATCTGCGTCCCTGCCCGATGCTGGAAAACCCCGAACTGCTGCAGAAGATGGTGCACGAGACTGGTGCCCACAGCACCGACCTGCAGTCGCCGGAGAGCGTGGAGCACCTGTGCGAGAAGTGCAAGAACTATGCGGCCAACTGGCAGCCCACGGCGGACGAGATCTGGTCCCACACCAAGATCCGCGAGAGCCGCTACGAGAACTACAAGGACTGGAAGCCCTCGCAGCCCATTGAAAAGTAACGAAGGCAGACATCATAATGCAAACAAAGCCCAGGCGTTCCATTGAAGTGCGCTCCGTCAAGTAGACAGAGAAATAATATAAGTTTTTGTTCGCCGTTTCCACAAGGAGACGGCGAATTTTTTGTGCAAAAGTGATTGTTCTTTCTTGACATAAAAATACCCCCAGAGTACGCAGAGTTTTTGTTTTACTCTGTCTACTCTAGGGGGAGCATATCACACGCAGAGAGGGTCTTACTGTTTCATGAAAGAGTGGTTTTGAAAATTACCAGAACCAGTAGCGCTTTTTCAGCACAACATATGCAATGCCGATCAGAACCACTACAACACCACCGGCAATGAAGAAGGTCCAGTTGATATTGGCAAATTTCAGGTTCTGGTTGGTCAGCAGATAACGGCCTGCAGTATCGGCAGTGATGATGCCGTCGGTGTAGCTGTTCAGGTACTGCCACTTGTTGGAGACGGCGTTGTACAGATACAGGCGGGTATAGGTGCTCACATCCAGATCGATGCGCACCGAGCAGGGAAGAGCCTTGCCCTTGTCCAGCTCAAACTCGATGCCCTGATCGGACTCAGTCAGGATGAGCATGGTGTCCAGCTCACTGGTGGTGCTCTTGACACCGCTGCCTGCAATCTGCATGGTGTAGCCATCACCCACCACGCACAGGGTCTTGCCGGTGGTGCGCAGCGCATTGAGGATATCACCGGTCACGGTAGGCACCTCGGCCTGTGTGAAAACGATCTCGTTGTCCTCACTGTCCTGAATGGCCTGCACAACGGGATCGATCTCGATGGGAGTATCGTTATCCGATTCGGTGGAGCTGCTGTCCGAAGAATTATCGGAAGAAGATGCAGCCGAACGGTTGACGATGACCGTGACCATGGCGGATGCAGTGCCGTTGGAAACGGTAATGGAAGTAGCGCCGGTGCCCACAGCCGTGATCACGCCGCTGGGGCTGACCGTGGCAATGTTGCTGTTGGCGGACTTATAGGTGAACTTCTGGGAAGCGGAAGAAGGCTTGACACTGGCGGTCAGGGTGCGGGTGGCACCGGGCTTGAGCACAACGTAGGAAGGATTCACCGTGACGACCTGACCGCTGTTGGAAGAACCAGTGCTGGCGGTGCCGGTGCTGGAGTTGGGAATACTCATGACCGTGACATTGGTGGTAGCAGTCACCGAACCGCAGGTAGCGGTAATGGTGGCGGTGCCGGGGGCAATGCCGGTAACACGGCCGAAATTGTTCACCGTGGCGACCTTCTCATTGGAAGAGGTCAGGGCGACGGTGGCATAATTGGAAGCCGAAGTAGGCCGCACCTGCAGCTGTGCCGAGACCGAGTTGCCAACATAGATGGTGTTGGAGGAAAGGGAAAGGTCCATCTCGGTAACGATCATGGAAGAATCCATGGAGACAACGATGGTGTAGGCACAGATCTGGTTGCCTGCGGCAGCGGTGATGCGGGTGGTGCCTACGCCCACAGCCTGCACGACACCGGAGTTGCTCACAGTCAGAATGGAAGTATCGTCCGAGATAAAGACAACCGAGTCGGTAGAGTTGCGCGGACGCACCACAGGAGACAGCTGCTGAGAGGAACCCAGCAGCATGTTGGCTGTATAGCTGCCGGCCTCAATGCTTTCGGCAGGCACGTCCTGATCCCACGGCATGGCAACGCCGCTCAGGGCAAGGCCGGAGACAGGGCTTGCTGCGGCCGCAGACACAGCTGTGCCGCAGGCCAGCAGGCAGAGCGCTGCCGCACAGACGGCCAGTTTTTTTGCGGTTGATTTCATAGTAAGTGTACCTCTTTGGGTGATATAACGGCGGCTGGCAGTCAGCACAGCTCCGGTTTAGCGGAACAGAACGCCCAGGGCTTCCATTGCGTACTCGAAATAGGTGACCTGATCGTACTCCACGCGGGCAGTAACGCTCATGCCGTTGGAAAGATCCACCTTGTCGCCGCTGCGGCTCACCACATAAGTGGCATCGGGCTTAATGGTCATCTTATAGTAGGAAGCGTTGGAGCTGGCCGTCACGTCACTGTCAATGGCCGTTACAGTGCCGGTCAGGGTGCCATAGGAATACTCCGAAAGGCCGGTAATGGCAATCTTGCACGGGTCACCCACATGAAGCAGCGGGCGGTCATTCACGGTGACCATGGCAACGATCTCCAGATCGTCGTTCTCGCTGGCAACAGTGGCCAGCGGGGAGCCTGCGCTCAGCACCATGCCCTCTTTGTAAGGAGTATCCATGTGGATCACACCGGAGGTGGGGGCGTAGATGTAGTAATCGTTGGCACCGGTGTTCAAGGCATCGAGCTGAGCCTGAACGTTGTCCACGTTGCTCTGTGCGCTGGTAATGCTCTGGGAGATGGACTGCATGGTGGAGTAGTACAGAGCTTCTACTTCGCTCTGGCTCTGCTCCATCATGGTCTTGATCTGAGCATCGGAGTAACCGGCAGCCTGATAGGCCGTGGCATCAAAGGTCTTCTGAGAGACCTGGCTCTTGTAGGTCTCGTACTGATAGTAGTAGGGCTGATCTTCGGGGTTTGTCTCGCTGAAGTAGTTGGTATCATCCTGCACGCACTGCAGCAGCTTGTTGTACTGGTCCAGCTGGGTCTGGTAGATCTTGAGCTGGCTTTCCAGGTTATCCTGCTGCATGTCGATATCCGTGCTCTTGATGTGGGCCACGAGGTCGCCCTCGTTCACATAGCTGCCCTCCGAAATATACATCTCGGTAATGGAGCCGGAATAACTGGACATGATATAGGTTTTATTGCTGGCCTGCACGGTGCCTGCGTTCTGGCTGACATAAATGCGGTTGGTATGGGTGCTCCACACCACCAGAAACAGCATGAAGATGCCCACCAGAATGACAAAAGCGTAGCCATAAGGCGGCAGCTTTTTTTCCATCATGATGCGGCGATCCTGCAGATCCGAAAGGTTCTGAACTTTAATCGTCATAATTACTTGGTCTCCATAAAGACATCGACCACGGCATCATCCTCGTCCTGATTGACATAGATGGTATAGGAGGTGCCGGTCAGTTTCTGCTCATTCTCAAAAGCGTGGACCTGCAGCTTGTAGGAAGCCAGCTGGCTTTCGGGCATGGGGCCGGTGTAGTGGGCATACAGGCAGTTCTTCACGCGCAGAACAGCATCCATATGGTAGTCCTGCTCCATCTGGCCGATGAACTGGGTAGCCTGCTGCATCATGTACAGGTGCATCTGACGGTCCTCACCAACCACCATGGCCTGCACAATGGGGCCAATGGGCTGTGCGTTGTTGCTCTTGATAAAGTTGTGCATCTGGGTCAGCACCACGGGCAGACTGGCCATCTCTTCCGGATGGATCTCACGGGAGAGCACATTGGTGAGCTTCAGGGTCTTGTTCTCGGCTACTTTGATCTCTTTCATGTTGAATACCTCGGTTCCTTTTCAGATTTACCTCAGAAGAGGCAGTAATAGGCAATCGAGAAAGGGGAGAAAATCGCTGCAGAGAGCAGCTTCCTCTCCGCTCCCGATCGCCTACTACTTATAAAAGTAATAGGGATCTTGCAAATAAAATGTGCCCGGAGGCATTTTGCCTCCGGGCACACCATAGTGAGGCATAGTTACCTGAGCAGGCGGGGCCTGTTCAGGATAACACCATCTACTTCTACTAAACAGAAAGTCTTTCTAGCTCTTTTTATCTGACACAGCAAAACTATGTCAAATCAAGCTATCCATCATGAATGACTCCCTTTCATATGTAACCGGGTACGCACCCGGCTGCAACACATCAATAGGTGATCGACTCACCGTCGTCATCCTCTTCCACCACGGCCTGCATGACAGACTGCTTGGGCTCTGCCTTTTTGCTGCGGTAGATACCCTGCTGCATGTTCCACAGCTCGTAGTACTTGCCTTCCTTGGCAAGCAGCTCATCGTGCGTGCCGCGTTCCACGATCTTGCCGTGATCCATCACAAGGATCAGATCACAGTCACGAACAGTGGACAGGCGGTGAGCTACGATCAGCATGGAACGATCTGCAAGCTGATCGTAGATCATGTTGAAGATCAGATTTTCCGTAGCAAAGTCCAGATTACTGGTGGATTCATCCAGAATGTAGAGGTTGGAATCTTTCAGGAAAGCGCGTGCCAGCGCAATGCGCTGCTTTTCACCGCCGGACAGGCCGTTGCCTGCTTCTTCCAGATAGGTGTTATACTGCAGGGGCAGATGACGGATAAAGTCGTGAGCATCTGCCTTCTTGGCAGCTTCCTTAACTTCGTCCATCGTAGCGTCCATACGGGAAACACGGATGTTATCATAAATGGTCTTGCTGAACAGCTCAACGTTCTGCGGCACATAAGAAATTGCGCGGCGGACAGAATCATTGGTGTATTCAGCCAGATTCACACCGTTCAAGTCGATCTCGCCATCTTCCGGCTCATAATACTTGAGCAGAAGCTTGGTGATCGTGGATTTGCCGCTGCCGCTGCTGCCCACCAGCGCGACCTTTTTACCGGCCGGAATGGTAAAGCTGATGTGATCCAGTGCAGGGGCACGGTTGCCATAACGGAAAGTGACATCCTTGAACTCGATATCGCCCTCCACCTTGTCCAGATCGGTGCGGTCTTCGTCGCCGACCGTCTCGGAGGGATAATCCATGATCTCGCCCAGACGCTTCATGGAAATGCTGGCCTCTTGAATCTGCATCTGCAGACCGATCAGGTTGCTCAGCGGGGAAGTAAAGTAAGAGGACAGCGTGCTGAAGGCCATGAATCCGCCCAGTGTCATCTCACCCTTCAGAACCTGACTGATACCCACATAGGTGGTCAGCATGCTGAAACCGGTGGAAATGAAGGAGGAAATCAGGCCCTGCGTGGTGCTGATCTTGCTGGAGCGCAGGCTGATCTTCAGGCTCTTGATGTACTCACGCTCGAGGTTCTCCATTTCGGTATCCTCGTTGGCGTTGCACTTGACCGTCTCAATGCCGCGCAGGCTCTCGATCATCTGGCTGTTCAGTGCAGCGGACTGCACCATGGTCTCTTCGTTGATCTTTTTGTAAGGCTGCTTGTAGATCAGCACCAGCAGAATGCTGACCAGAGCCATGAACAGCGAGATCGAGAAGAGCATCGCATTCATGCGGAACAGGATGATACCGGTGATAATGGCCATCGAGATATCCATGATCAGGCTCAGCGCAATGCTGGTAAAGATGGATTTGATGGTGTTTGCATCCGAATAACGGGTGGTGATATCACCAGTCTTGCGGGTGGCAAAGAACTTCATGGGCAGACGGAAGATATGCCCGAAGTAACCCAGCATCAGCGGAATATCGATCTTGATGGATAGGTGGATCAGAACCCACTGCCGGACAAAGCCCACCAGCGTATTGGTGATGCTGACCATGCTGAACACAAGGATCAGCGTGACCAGCAGATTGTCTAGGCCATATGGCAAGACCTCGTCCATCAGGATCTTGTTGAACATGGAGGAGGCAATGCCCAGAATCGTAACGATCAGAGAACTCAGGATCGCATAGGCAAAAAGCTTTTTCTGGGGCAGCAACAGGTCGACGTAACGCTTGAACATGCCGCCCTTTTCGATCTTACCGCCCTTGAACTCCGAGGTGGGGTTCATCAGCAGCAGAACACCGGTAAAGTTCTTGTAGAACTCATCCAGAGAGATCTTTTTCAGCTCACTGCCAGGGTCGCCGATCACGACATAATCCTTGCACTTGTGTTTTTTGCCGTTCTTCTCATCTTCCTTGGCGGCTTCGGCTTCTTTCAGCATGTGCCGACGACGCTCACCGTCATCTTTGATGGTGGTCTTTTTAAAGACGACCACAAAGTGGGCCAGACCCTGATCGGTGATGACCTGCGCAATGCAGGGCAGCGAGAAATCGCTGAGGAAATTTTCACGGTCTACGCGAACCGCTGCAGTGGTGAAACCCAACTCATTAGCGGCTTTCTGCAAACCAACAAGGTTCGTGCCTTTCAGGTCGGTACCCATCATATCGCGCAGGCGGGTGATGGTAACTTCCTTTTTGTAATGGAGGCACACCATTGCGAGGCAGGCAGCCGCACAGTCAGTGGTGTCGTGCTGCCGGACATAGGTATAACGCATAGATGCTTCCTTTGATCATATACAAATTTATTCAAACAGCGGCAGGCGTTTTGAAAAAGCGGCCTGCCGCAGATCTGACAACGTGAAAAGAGCCGGAGCCTGAAACAACAGCACAGAGACCGGTGCTTTGTCCTGTCCTGCGGAGAACCATGACAAAACACCGGTCGGCTGCTATCAAAAGAAGGGAGCACCTACCCTTTGATCTGTGTGCCGGACTTTGGAAAAACAGATACAAATTTCCAAAGCTTATAAGCAGTATACCACAATGTGACATCTTCTTCAAGTAGTCAAATTTTAAGAAATCATTATGCTTGATGCTTTTTTCGCATGAATACTGTGTTTTTGGGACAGAGAAGCCCAAAAACAGAGGAGAAACACGACTGCATGGCTGTACAGAAAAAGGGTGTAGTATGGGACAAACAAAAAAGGCAATGTTCTGTGGAACATTGCCTTTTCTTCTGGCGCCTCTTGCCTGACTCGAACAGGCGACACCCTGATTAACAGTCAGGTGCTCTAACCGACTGAGCTAAAGAGGCAGATCACATTTATGACTGCGAGAGATATTATACCGCATAAGAATGCCTTTTGCAAGCCTTTTTTTAAAAAATGAATCATTTTTGGCAAAATAAAACCGTCCTGCAGTGTTTTGAAACGCTGCAGGACGGTAAAGTACATATTATAAAAGAAGGAAAGGCTTATTTCAGCTTGCTCTTGGCCTTCATGCGCTGCTCGTGGTTCAGGATCTGCTTGCGGATGCGCAGATTTTCAGGAGTGACCTCCAGCAGCTCGTCCTGTGCAAGGAATTCCAGGCAGCCTTCCAGGCTGAGCTTGCTAATGGGGATCAGGCGCAGAGCATCATCGGAGCCGGATGCACGGGTATTGGTCAGGTGCTTGGTCTTGCAGACGTTGACATCCACATCCTCGCCGGAAGCGGTGTAGCCAATGACCATGCCCTCGTAGACCTTTTCACCAGCGCCCACCAGAAGGGTGCCGCGCTGCTGAGCATTGAACAGACCGTAGGTGACAGCCTCGCCGGTCTCAAAGCTGACCAGAGAACCGGTGGAGCGGTTGGCAATCATGCCAGCCCAGACATCGTAACCGTCGAAGATCTGGTTGATGATGCCTTCGCCGTGGGTATCGGTCAGGAACTGGTTGCGGTAGCCGAACAGGCCGCGGCTGGGCATACGGAACTCCAGACGCACGCGGTCGGTGCCCAGAGATTCCATCTGCTGCAGGATAGCCTTGCGCTGGCCCAGACCGGTCATGACAGCGCCCTGATACTGGGTGGGCACATCGATGACGACATGCTCCATAGGCTCATAGGTCTTGCCGTCGATGACCTTGGTCAGAACGTGCGGGGGAGAGACCTGCAGCTCATAACCTTCACGGCGCATGGTCTCGATCAGGATGGACAGGTGCATCTCACCACGGCCCATAACGCGGAAGGAATCGGTGGTGGCGGAATCCTCCACCTTCAAAGCGACATCCTTCAGCAGCTCCTTCTGCAAACGGTCGCGGATCTGGCGGCTGGTGACGTATTTGCCCTCACGGCCGGCCAGCGGGCTGTCGTTGACGGAGAAGGTCATTTCAACGGTAGGATCGTTGATCTTCACGAAGGGCAGCGGCTCCACATTGGAGGGGCTGCACAGGGTATTGCCGATGGTCACGTCGGGCAGGCCGGAGAATGCCACGATATCGCCGGCGGTGATGTTATCGCACGGCTGACGGCCATTGGCCTGGAAGTCGTACAGCTTGGTCAGACGGCCGCGCATCTTCAGATCCTGATTGTGCCAGTCACAGACGACAACTTCCTCGCCCACCTTGGCAACGCCGTTCTGGATGCGGCCAATGCCGATGCGGCCCACGAAGTCGTTATAGTCCACAGAGGACACCAGCATCTGGAAGGGAGCCTCGGGGTCGCCCTCAGGCGGCTTGATGGTGCTCAGCAGAGTATCGAACAGAGGGATCAGGTCGGTGCCGGGCACATCCGGGTCCAGGCTTGCGGTGCCATCACGGCCGCAGCAGAACAGCATGGGGCAGTCCAGCTGCTCATCGGTAGCGCCCAGATCCATCAGCAGGTACAGAACTTCGTCGATGACTTCCTTGATGCGGGCATCGGGGCGGTCGATCTTGTTGATGGCCACCACCAGACTCAGGTTCTGCTGCAGAGCCTTCTGCAGCACAAAACGGGTCTGGGGCATGCAGCCCTCGGCGGCATCCACCAGCAGCAGAACGCCGTTGACCATCTTCAGCACGCGCTCCACCTCGCCGCCAAAGTCGGCATGGCCCGGAGTATCGACAATATTGATCTTGACACCCTTGTAGGTGCAGGAGCAGTTCTTGGCCAGAATGGTAATGCCACGCTCACGCTCGATATCGCCGCTGTCCATGACGCGCTCAGCCACGACCTGATTATCGCGGAATGCGCCGCTCTGACGCAGCATTGCGTCCACCAGGGTGGTCTTGCCGTGGTCAACGTGAGCGATAATGGCAACGTTGCGCAAATCGTTACGAACCATAAAATTCAACCTCTCTATTATTAAAACTCATAAAATACGAACGAACGTCATACAAGTTTAAGTTTATAACAGAAAGGGGTGGTTTGTCAAGATTGTATAAAAAATTTTTCAACCTTTCGGCAAAATGCCTGAGAAAAGCCATGCGATTTGTGCGGCGTGTACCTTTAGAATATGCTATACTAAGGGTACAGAAGAAATAAAGCCGGAGGTGTTTTTATGAAGATCACATTTCTGGGCGCGAACCATGAGGTCACCGGCAGCTGCACTTTGATCGAAGCGGCTGGGCAGCGCTTTTTGATCGACTGCGGCATGGAGCAGGGCAAGGACGTATACGAGAACCAGCCCATCCCGGTGGCACCCGGCGAGATCGACTGGGTGCTGGCCACCCATGCACACATCGACCATACCGGTATGCTGCCGCTGCTGGTGCGCAACGGCTTCCGCGGCAAGATCTATGCCACGAACCCCACGGTGGAGCTGTGCGGCATCATGCTGCGGGACTCGGCCCATATTCAGGAATTTGAAGCGGAGTGGAAAAACCGCAAGGGCCAGCGCTCCGGCGCAGAACCGGTGGAACCGATGTATACTGTGCAGGATGCTGAAGCAGCCATGAAGCTGTTTGTGGGCAAGGCCTATGAGCAGCGCTTCCAGCTTGCACCGGGCATTGAAGCCCGCTTTGTGGATGTGGGCCATCTGCTTGGCTCGGCCAGCATAGAGCTTTGGATCACCGAGGGTGAGACCACGACCAAGCTGGTATTCTCCGGTGATATCGGCAATCTGGATCAGCCCATCATCAAGGATCCTGCTTACATCAAAGAGGCGGACTACGCCTTTATGGAATCTACCTACGGCGACCGTAGCCACGGCCCGAAGCCGGACTATGTGAGCGAACTGACGAAGATCCTGCAGCGCACCTTTGACCGGGGCGGCAATGTGGTCATTCCCAGCTTTGCGGTGGGCCGCACGCAGGAGATGCTCTACTTTATCCGTGAGATCAAGGAAAAGGGCCTTGTGAAGGGGCACGGCAACTTCCCGGTGTACATTGACAGCCCGCTTGCCATCGAGGCGACCCGCATCTTTAAAGATACCGACCCGGACTGCTTTGATGCGGACACCCGCGCTCTGCTGGAAAAAGGCATTGATCCGATCACCTTCCCGGGGCTGCGCGTCACGGTGACCAGTGATGAATCCCGCATGATCAATGCAGACCGCGTGCCAAAGGTCATCCTCTCGGCCAGCGGTATGTGCGAGGCAGGCCGCATCCGCCACCACCTCAAGCACAATCTGTGGCGGCCGGAGTGCACCATTCTGTTCGTGGGCTATCAGGCGGTGGGCACGCTGGGCCGCACCCTGCTGGAAGGTGCCACGACGGTAAAACTGTTCGGTGAACCTATTGAGGTGCAGGCAGAACTGTGCCAGCTCACCGGCATGTCCGGCCATGCGGACAGAGAAGGTCTGCTGCGGTGGGTGAACTCCTTTGAGCAGAAACCAAAGCGTGTGTTCGTGATGCACGGCGAAGATGAGACCGAGGACCACTTTGTGCAGACCTTGACGGAACAGGGCTTCACTGCCTGCGCACCCTACAACGGCGCACAGTGGGCCATCGGAGCCGAGGGAGCCGTATGCCTGCAGGAGGGCATGCGCGTCCGCATTGAGCACAAGGCCAATGAAGGCCAGAGCCGTGCGGCCAGTGTGTTCCAGCGGCTGGTCAGCGCCGGCAAGCGCCTGCTACGGGTCATCGAGCACAACGAGGGCGGCGCAAACAAAGACCTTGCCAAGTTTGCCGACCAGATCAATGCCCTGTGCGATAAGTGGGACCGATAAAGCAAAACAAAAGCGCCGTGACCCAAAAGGCCACGGCGCTTTTTTGCATGGAGCGGGCAATGGGAATCGAACCCACCTCCTCAGCTTGGAAGGCTGATATACTAGCCGATGTACGATGCCCGCATTTACGAACGATATTATAGCATGTTCCGGCACAAATGTCCAGCCCAATTTTTGTATGTTCCTTAAAGCGCCGGAAAAGAATGCCGGAACGGCCTTGCTTTTCCATACGGCTCTGCTACAATAGAAAAGAACGGAGGGAGAGAGGATGGAGCCGGAAGCAGAGATCATTCGTACGCAGCTGTTTGCCCTGCGGGATGAAGCATACCGCACCTTTCACAGTGCGTTGATGCCCACCGTGCCGCCGGAAACGGTGATCGGCGTGCGCGTCCCGGCTCTGCGCAAGTTGGCAAAACAGCTCGCAGGCACAGCGCAAGCAGAAGTGTTTTTACAGGCCCTGCCGCATGGATACTACGAAGAGAACAACCTCCACGCGTTTCTGATCGAACTTATCCGGGACTACGACAGGGCGCTGGCTGAAACGGAAGCGTTCCTGCCCTACATCAACAACTGGGCCACCTGTGACTGCTTTTGCCCCAAAGTGTTTGCAAAGCACAAGAAGGAACTACTGGTGCCCATTCGCCGCTGGCTGGATTCGGGCGAGGTGTACACCGTGCGCTATGGCATGGAGATGCTGATGCGCTATTATCTGGATGATGCATTCCGGCCGGAATATCTAGAATGGGTGGCCGATGTGCACAGCACGGAATACTATATCAATATGATGCGGGCATGGTATTTTGCCACGGCACTGGCAAAGCAGCCGGATGCCGCGCTGCCGTGGCTCACAGAAAAGCGGCTGGATCTGTGGACCCACAACAAAGCCATCCAGAAAGCGGTGGAAAGCCGCCGCATTCCGCCCGGAATGAAGCAGCGGCTGCGCGGTCTGCGCAGCCGTTCATAAAAGCTTCCGGATTTCCGCGCAGATTTCCTGTTTACTTTATGGATGTTTTATTGTAAAATAAGCTATAGTAAAAAATGCCAGGGTATGCCTATGCCCTGACGGAAGATAAAAACAGGTGGTGTTTGGATTATGGCATTGAAATATCAGCGTATCCTTCTGAAGATCAGCGGCGAAGCACTGGGCGGCGAAAAGGGCATGGGTTTTGACGAGCCCACCATGGACGCGATCTGCGGCGGCGTGAAGAAAGCACACGAGCTGGGCGTGCAGATCGGTATCGTGGTTGGCGGCGGCAACTTCTGGCGCGGCCGTTCCAGCGGCAAGATGGAGCGCACACTGGCCGATAAGATCGGTATGCTGGCAACCGTGATGAATGCACTGGCTGTTTCCGATAAGCTGGAACAGCTGGGTGTGCCCACTGAGGTGTTCACCTCCATCACCATGCCGCAGGTGGCACAGCCCTTTACACGCAAGGATGCTCTGCGCGCCATGGATGAGGGCAAGATCGCCGTGTTCGGCGGCGGCACCGGCAACCCGTTCTTCTCCACGGATACGGCAACCGCTCTGCGCGCTGTGGAAGTGAGCGCCGATGTGATGTTCAAGGCTACTATGGTGGATGGCGTTTACGATAAGGATCCCCACAAGTACGCCGACGCAAAGAAGTATGATACCCTCACCTTTACCAAGGTGCTGGAAGACCAGCTGGCTGTTATGGATGGCACTGCTGCCACTCTGTGCCGCGACAACAAGCTGCCCATCCTCGTGTTCGATCTGGCCGACCCGGACAACATTGCCCGTGCCGTGCAGGGCGAGAATGTGGGCACACTGGTTTACGAGGGCTGAAACGCCTGCAGCCGACATACATTATAGGGCAGACGCATTGCAGCGCAGCCCCAAGATAAAAAGGAACAGGAGACTACCGCAATGAGCAGCAACACCAAGGTTTACGAAGACAAGATGAAGAGCTCGGTCGAACATCTGGGCCGCGAACTGGGCGCTGTGCGCGCAGGCCGCGCAAATCCCGCTGTGCTGGATAAGGTCAGCGTGGATTATTATGGTGCCCCCACTCCCATCCAGCAGGTGGCATCCGTGGCTGTGGCCGAAGCACGCACCCTGACCATTACCCCGTGGGACCGTACTCTGCTGCGCCCCATCAGCAAGGCCATCATGGCCAGCGATGTGGGCATCACTCCCATTGATGACGGCTCTACCATCCGCCTGAACTTCCCGGCTCCCACCGAGGAGCGCCGCAAGCAGCTGGCAAAGGAAGTTTCCAAGCTGGGCGAGGAGGCTAAGGTGGCAGTGCGCAACATCCGCCGCGAGGCTATGGATAAGGCCAAGGCCATGAAGAAGGCCGGCGAGCTGACCGAGGACAGCCAGAAGACCATGGAAGAGGATGTCCAGAAGCTGACCGACAAGTATATCAAGAACATCGATGCTGCGGTGGAAGAAAAGCAGAAGGAGATCATGTCTGTCTGATCTGCGCAGATGCAATAAACTGGAGGTGCCGTGCGCTGAAGAAGAGTGCGCGGCACTTTTGTTGAAGGCGGCGTTGCTGCCGGGAGGAAACAATGGCGCATCCTAAAGAATTTGCCGAGGGCCTTTCCATCGGCATCATCATGGACGGCAACGGCCGCTGGGCAAAGAACCGCGGCCTGCCCCGCACTGCCGGGCACAAAAGAGGCGCAGAGGTGTTCAGCGATATCGCAGATTACTGCGATGAGCTGGGCGTTTCGTCGGTGTACTTCTATGCGTTTTCCACCGAGAACTGGAAGCGTCCGCTGGAAGAGGTCAACGCCATCATGCGGCTGTTCGGCGAATATCTGCTGAAGGGCTTTGACTACAAGAACCGCAATATCCGCATCAAGTTCATGGGCGACCGCACGGTGCTGGATGAAAAGCTGCAGCAGCTGATGAACAAGCTGGAAGCAGATTCTTCGGTCAAGACCGGCATGACCCTGAACATTGCCATCAACTACGGCGGCCGCCCGGAGATCGTGCGGGCGGCGCAGCAACTGGCGGCAAAGGCGGCGGCAGGGGAGATAAAGCCCGAAGAGATCACGGAACAGCTGCTCAGCGATGCCATGTATACCTCTGGCCAGAAGGACCCGGATTTTATCCTGCGTCCCAGCGGAGAAAAGCGGCTGTCCAACTTCATGCTCTGGCAGGCAGCTTACTCGGAGCTGGTAGAAATGGACGTTCTGTGGCCGGATTTCACCCGCAGCGATCTGGACGCTGCCATTGAGGAGTTCAATCATCGTTCCCGCCGGTTTGGCGGACTGTAAAACCCAAGACCTCCTGCACACGGTGCAGGGACCGGACGGCCCGGCGGCTTTGCCGGAGCCAAACTTAATCCAGAGGGGCGCGGCACCCGACCGGTGAAAAGGAGATCCAATCTATGAAAACACGTGTTATTACTGCGATCGTGGGCATCATCGTACTGATCGGCGTGATGTTCACCTTCAACACTCTGATCTTTAATCTGGTTATCGCGGCCATTACGCTGATCGCCGTTCACGAGATCTACAGTGCCCTCGGCTTTGAAAAGAAGGACTGGCTGATGTATGCGGTTCTGGTGCCGTATACACTGCTGGTCATGACGAGCAACTATCAGGTCATGCGGCGGCTGGTGATGCCGATGTCCTTTCTGCTGGTCACCTTTTACGCCATCTATCTGGTGGTGCGCAATGGCACCATCAGCTATCAGAAGGCCAGCGGCCTGCTGATGTTCTCCGGTATCGTGATCTTCTGCTTCTATTCCTTTATCCGGCTCAAGGAGCTGCTGCCGGTGGAGCAGTACGGCTACGATGCGGTGTTCTTTATCTTGCTCATCCTCTGCTTTGCCTGGGGCGGCGATACCTGTGCCTACTTTGCAGGCCGTGCCTTTGGCAAGCACAAGCTCTGCCCGGTGGTCAGCCCCAAAAAGACCGTGGAAGGTGCCATTGGCGGTGTTCTGGGCACCATGGCGTTTGGTGTGATCATCACACTGGTGTACTCAGTGGCGGCAAACCGGATGGAAGCCTTCACCCGCTCCAACATTGGCGTTTCCATGTACGTGATCATTGCGCTGCTGGGCTGCGTGGCTGCGGTGTTGGGCATTTATGGTGATCTGTTTGCCAGCGTGGTCAAGCGCCAGTGCGGCATCAAGGATTACGGCACCATCTTCCCGGGGCACGGCGGCATTCTGGACCGCTTTGACAGTGTGATGTTCATTGCGCCCTTTGTGACCATGGTCATTACGGCGGTGTTCTACTATTAAAAGGGGGAACGTGTGATGTCGAAAAAAATCACTCTGCTGGGTTCTACCGGTTCCATCGGCACCCAGAGTCTGGATGTGATCCGTGCACAGGGCTATGAGGTGTTCGGTCTTTCTGCCCACAGCCATGTAGACAAGATCCTGCAGCAGATCGAAGAGTTTCATCCGCGCTATGTTTGCATGACCGACCCAGATGCGGCCCGCAGGCTGGATGCGGAGCTTTCCGGTCGTGCAGATGCGCCCCGGCTGCTGGTAGGGCCGGAGGGGCTCAAGCAGCTGGCCGCACTGGACGGCACCGATGTGGTGCTGAACAGCGTGGTGGGCATTGCGGGTCTGGGCGCCAGCCTGTGCGCCATTGAAAGCGGCCATGATCTGGCCCTTGCCAACAAGGAGAGCCTTGTCACCGGCGGTCATCTGGTCACACAGGCTGTGGCAAAGCATGGTGTAAAGCTGCTGCCGGTGGACAGCGAGCATTCTGCCATTTTCCAGTGCCTGCAGGATAAGGAGAGCGCCCCCAGCCTGACCAAGATCCTGCTCATGGCATCCGGCGGCCCCTTCTTCGGGATGAAGACCGAGGAGCTGCGCGGTAAGACCAAGGCGGATGCCCTCAAGCACCCCAACTGGAACATGGGCGCAAAGATCACCATTGACTCTGCCACCCTGATGAACAAGGGTCTGGAGCTGATCGAGGCAGTGTGGCTGTTCGGCCTGCCGCCGGAGAAGATCCAGATCGTGGTGCAGCGCCAGAGCATCGTGCATTCGGCGGTGCAGTTCAGCGATAATTCGGTCATTGCTCAGCTGGGTGTGCCGGATATGCGCATTCCCATCCAGTATGCGCTCACCTACCCAAAGCGCGTACCCGGCGTTGTGCCGGAGCTGGACTTTGCCGCACTCAAGGTGCTCACCTTCGATGTGGCAGACGACGAGACCTTCCGCTGCCTTGCCGCCTGCAAAAAGGCCATCAAAAAGGGCGGTCTCGGCCCATGTGCCGCCAACGGTGCCAATGAGGAAGCTGTCAAGCTCTTCCTTGAGGACAAAATTGGCTTCCTCGATATTGGCCGTCTGGTGGAAGCAGTCGTGGACAGCGACAGCTTTGGCGGCGAGTATACCCTCAGCGATGTGTACGAGTGCGACCGCATGGCACGGGAATTTGTAAGAGCGCACTTATAAAAACCCTCTCAGCCTCACTGCGTTCGGCAGCCCTGACTGAGAGGGGTTCCGACTTTTCAGCTTTAGGAGACGCAATGTCAATTTTTATCACCCTGATCGCCGCACTGATCGTGTTCAGCGCTGTGATCGCCATTCATGAATTCGGGCACTTTACCGTGGCAAAGCTCTGCGGCATTCAGGTCAACGAGTTTTCCATCGGCATGGGGCCGGCTTTGTGGAAGAAAATTTACAAGGGCACCCAGTACAGCCTGCGTGCATTGCCGGTAGGCGGCTATGTGGCGCTGGAGGGCGAGGAAAGCCCCGAGAGCCAGCAGGCCGAAGCGGCCCGCGACGAACGGGAAGCAGAGGACGAAAACCCTGTCCCGCCGGAGCAGCGCACCGGCATCCCTTTGAACGAGGCACCGGTATGGCAGCGTGTGCTTGTGATGGTGGCAGGTGCCTTCATGAATTTCGTGCTGGGCTTTGTGGTGCTGGTCATTCTTGTGGCAGCACAGGAAGGAGCCATCACCAGCAAGACCATCTATTCCATTGAGAACGATGCCCTCTGCGGCCAGACCGGCCTGCAGGCGGGGGACGAGATCGTTGCCGTGAACGGCAGGCGCTGCTTTGTGGCCAACGACATCCTTTATGAGCTGGTGCGCACCGAAGCCTATCGCGCCCGGTTCACCGTGAAGCGGGACGGCCAGAAGGTGGAACTGCCGGACGTGCAGTTCGACACCTGGCAGGACGAGAACGGCCAGACCCATATGACCCTTGGCTTTACGGTGTACGGCATCAAAAAAACACCGCTCAATGTGTTAAAAGAAGCATGGAACAGCACCCTGTACTACGGACGCATCGCGTTTATCTCGCTGGCAGACCTTGTGCGCGGACGTGAGAGCATCAACAATCTGTCCGGCCCGGTGGGTATCGTGACAGCAATCGGTCAGGCGGCAAGCTACGGCTGGCAGGATCTGCTGGAGCTGCTGGCCCTCATCACCATCAATCTGGGCGTGTTCAATCTGCTGCCCTTCCCGGCACTGGATGGCGGCAAGGTGGTATTTTTGATCATTGAGGGCGTTACCGGCCATGCAGTGCCGGAAAAGCTGCAGGGTACACTGACCATTGCGGCCTTTGCACTGCTGTTTGGCCTGATGCTCTTTGCAACCTATAATGATATCATCCGGCTTGTGACCGGTGCATTGTGAGCAAAAACAGAAAGGGGAACTTTATGCGGCAGTTAAAACGGGAAGTGAAAATCGGCAATGTGACCATCGGCGGCAAGAATCCTGTTGCGGTGCAGACGATGCTCAACGTGCCGGTGGAGGATATTGAGGGCAATGTGGCGCAGGCAAAGCGGTGCGAAGCTGCTGGCTGTCAGATCCTGCGCGTGACCTGCCCCAGCCCGGCGGATGCAAAGTGCATCGAAGCCGTCAAGAATGCGGTGAACATCCCCATTGTGGCAGACATCCATTTTGACTACAAGGCGGCTCTGGCCTGCGCAGATGTAGGCGTGGATAAGATCCGCATCAACCCCGGCAACATCGGCGACGATGACCGGGTGAAGGCTGTGGTGGATGCCTGTCAGCGCAAGAACATTCCCATCCGCATCGGCGTGAATGGCGGCAGTCTGGAAAAGCACATCCTTGCAAAATACGGCGCACCCACGCCGGAGGCCATGGTGGAGAGTGCACTGTACCATGTGCGCCTGCTGGAAAAATTCGATTTCAACAACATCGTCATTTCCATCAAGAACTCCAATGTGCCTCGCATGATGGAGGCCTACCGCCAGCTCAGCGCTGTCACGGATTACCCGCTCCATGTGGGTGTTACCGAGGCGGGTACCTACCAGATGGGTCTGCTGAAAAGCGGCATGGGCATCGGCGGAATGCTGCTGGAAGGCATTGGCGATACCATCCGCGTCTCGCTGGCCGCAGAGCCGGAAAAGGAAGTGGAAGCGGGCTACAACATCCTGCGCGCCGTGGGCTTCCCGGTAGCAGGCCCGGAGGTCATCACCTGCCCCACCTGCGGCCGCACCCAGTATCCCTGCACCGAGATCGCCAATGAGGTGGAAAAGCGGCTGCAGGGCTGCAAAAAATCCATCAAGGTGGCCGTGATGGGCTGCGTGGTCAACGGCCCCGGTGAAGCCCGCGAAGCAGACATCGGCATTGCCGGCGGCAAAGGCGAGGCGGTGCTGTTCATCCACGGCAAGCCCATCAAAAAGCTGACCGGAGACAACATCCTGGATCAGTTCATGGATGAGATCTATAAACTATAATTTGGCTTTTTTCACAGCTGCCACACCTGCAAAAAACGGGTGCGGCAGTTTGTGCTGTATAAAAAGGAGTACCATTTGTGACACCACTCGTATCCAACCTGTGGCCGCAGTTCATGGTGGACCCGGCATTTGCGGCCTGCTTCGGGCAGGTCATTGTGGAGCATGCGCAGATGCTGCGGCAGGAGCGGCAGGTCATCTTTACCCTGCGCAGCGGTGCGCCGCTGGACAAAAATCTCTGTGCCCGGCTGCTGGCATCCCTGCAGCCGGATTATGAGGGCTTTGAGCTGCGCATCCAGAACCTGTTTGGCTATGCCATGCTGGACGAAGCGGCCCTGCGCGATCTGATGGAAGAGATGAAGCGGGACGGCGTGCCCATCAACGGCTTTCTGGACCGGTGCAAGATCAACATCATCGGACAGAAGATCACCATCGGCGTATGCCATGGCACCAAGTTTTTGCAGGAGATGCACTTTGAAAAGCTGCTGGCAGAGCGCATTGCAGCCCACACCGGGGTAACGCCGCAGGTAACGCTGCAAAGCGCTGTAAGCGAAGCCGAGCAGCACCAGATGGAAGAAAAGCTGGAGCGCAAGATCGCGCCACCGGTGGTCAAGTTTGAGAAAAAGAACACAGCACCGTCCATCAAGGTGGATGGTCTGGACCTGACCGATAAGCCTGTCACCATTTTCCACGGCAAGATGTTCACCCCCAAGAACCTCACCCCGCTGAAAGACCTTGGCGGCGAGGGCGGCAAGTGCACGATCTGGGGCGATGTGTTCTTCTCGGAGGTCAAGGGCAACTTCCGAAAAATTTATACCGTATCCATCACCGATTATCAGGGCTCCATCAACCTGAAGATCCGCGCGCAGGAAGGTGAGGACTGCTCCAAGTGGGAGAGCCTTGGCAAGGGCACCACCCTCATCGTGCGCGGCGACTGCTCCTACGACAAGTACGAACACGATTATATCGTCTACCCCTACGATGTGCTCATCGTGGAGCGCAAAAAGCGGGAGGATACCGCACCGGTCAAGCGTGTGGAGCTGCATCTGCACACCAAGCTTTCCAGCATGGACGGCTTCTGTGACCCCGGCGGCATCGTCAAGCTGGCCCACCGCATGGGACATCCGGCCGTTGCCATCACTGACCACGGTGTGTGTCAGGGTTACCCGGAAGCCATGCTGGCAGCGGACGATATCCATAAATCAGACCCGGACTTCAAGCTGATCTACGGCTGCGAAGCCTACTTTGTGGACGACATGATCCCCTGTGTATACGGTGTGAAGGATCAGCCGCTGGACGGGGAGTTCTGCGTGTTTGATACCGAGACCACAGGCCTTGACCCCGGCGTGGAGTATATGACCGAGATCGGTGCCGTCATCGTGAAAAACGGCGAAGTGGTGGAGGAATTTGATACCTTTGTCAAGCCCGGCAAGCCCATCACCCCCAAGATCACCGAGCTGACCGGCATCACCAACGAAATGGTGGCGGATGCTCCCGGCGAAAAGGAAGCACTGGAAGCCTTCCTCAAATTTGCGGGAGACCGCATCCTTGTGGGCCACAACGTCCACGCCTTTGATATGCGTTTCCTGCGCGCCGCCGCCAAGCGCAGCGGCATCAAGCTGGAGCCGACCTATATCGACACCCTGACCATGGCGCAGGCCATGTACCCCGGCCTGCACAACTACAAGCAGGGCACCATCAACAAGCATCTGGAGCTGCCTGCCTACGAGGCCCACCGTGCCTGTGAGGATTCTGCCGCGCTGGGCCGCATCTTCGGGGTCATGCTGAATGACCTGAAAGAAAAGCAGGTAGCAAAGGTCAGTGAGATCAACACCGGCCTTGGCGGCAACCGCGAGGTGCTGAAAAAGAAGTATTACCACCTCATCATTCTGGTCAAGAACCAAATGGGCCTGAAAAATCTGTACAAGATCGTCAGCGAAGCCCATGTGAACTACTTTTTCAAAAAGCCCCGGGTGCCTCGGAGTCTTTTGAACAAATACCGGGACGGCCTGCTGCTCACTTCCGCCTGCGAAGCCGGCGAGCTGTACCGGGCCATCGTGGATGGCACCAGCTATGAAGAACTGAAAAAGATCGCGTCCTACTACGATATTCTTGAGATCCAGCCGCTGGGCAACAACGCCTACATGGTGCGAGACGGCAAGGTGGACAGCGAAGAGGACATCAAAAACTTCAACCGCACGGTCATCAAGCTGGGCGAGGACCTGCACAAGCCGGTCATTGCCACCGGCGACGTGCACTTTACCGAGCCGGAGGACGCGGCGTACCGTGCCGTGCTGCAGGCGGGCAACGGCTTCAAGGATGCGGACAATCAGCCGCCGCTGTTCTTCCGCACCACGCAGGATATGCTGGCGCAGTTCTACTATCTGCCCAAGGAAAAAGCCTACGAGGTAGTGGTGAAGAACCCCCGCAAGATCGCGGCGATGATCGACAACAATGTTCGTGCCATCCCGCGCGGCACCTACCCGCCCAGCATCGAGGGTGCAGAGCAGCAGCTGCGCGATGCTACGTGGGAACACGCCAAGCGCGATTACGGTGACCCGCTGCCCGAAATTGTGGAAAAGCGGCTGCAGAAGGAGCTGGACTCCATCTGCGGCCATGGCTACGCCGTGCTGTACGTCATTGCGGTCAAACTGGTGGCCTATTCCAACGCGGGCGGCTATCAGGTGGGCAGCCGTGGTTCGGTCGGCTCATCGGCCGTGGCCCACTTCTCCGGCATCTCGGAGGTGAACAGCCTGCCGCCCCACTATCGCTGCCCCAAGTGCAAGCACAGCGAGTTCATCACCGACGGCAGCGTGGATGACGGCTTTGACCTGCCGGATAAAAACTGCCCCAACTGCGGCACCCGGATGCTGGTGGACGGCCACGATATTCCCTTCGAGACCTTCCTCGGCTTCTACGGCGATAAAGAGCCGGATATCGACCTGAACTTTTCCGGCGAATATCAGTCCAATGTGCACCGCTATACCGAGGAGCTGTTCGGCAAAGCCAACGTGTTCAAGGCGGGCACCGTGTCCGGTATTCAGGACAAGACCGCCTACGGCTATGTCAAAAAATATCTGGATGAGCGCGGCCGCACGGTGAACCATGCGGAGGAGAACCGCCTGACTCTGGGCTGCACCGGCGTCAAGCGCACCACGGGTCAGCACCCCGGCGGCATGGTCGTTGTGCCGGACACCTACGAGATCTACGATTTCTGTCCCATCCAGCACCCGGCGGATGATGTGGCAGGCGGCCTGCTGACCACCCACTTCGAGTTCAAGTACCTGCACGATACCCTGCTCAAGCTGGACGAACTGGGCCACGATATGCCCACCTTCTACAAGTATTTTGAGGAGTACACCGGAATCCCCATCGACAGCATCCCCATGAACGACCCCAAGGTGTACAGCCTGCTGACCAGCCCGGAAGCGCTGGGCGTGACCCCGGAACAGATCGACAGCCAGACCGGCACCTTCGGCATCCCGGAAATGGGTACCAACTTCGTGCGCGGTATGCTGGTGGAGGCACGGCCCAAGAACTTCTCCGAGCTGATCCAGATCTCGGGCCTGTCCCATGGCACCGATGTGTGGACTGGCAACGCGGACGAGCTGATCCGCAGCGGCACCTGCACCATTGCGGAGGTCATTGGCTGCCGTGACAGCATCATGCTGTACCTGCTGCGCAAGGGGCTGGAACCCAAGATGGCCTTTGATATCATGGAGGCTGTGCGCAAGGGCAAGGTGGCCAAGGGCGGTTTCAAGGATGGCTGGGAGGAAGCCATGCGGGAGCACGAGGTGCCGGACTGGTACATCGAGAGCTGCCGCAAGATCAAGTATATGTTCCCCAAGGCCCATGCCGTGGCCTACCTGATGTCGGCCATTCGTCTGATGTGGTTCAAGATCTACCGTCCGCCGGAGTTCTATGCCGTGTACTTTACCGTACGCGGCGACGACATCGACTATGAGGCCGCTGTGGGCGGTGCGGCAGTGGCCCGCGCCCACATGGAAGAAGTCAAGCGCCGCCTGAAGGAAGAGAAGAACGCCAAGGACGAGGATGTGCTGGTCAGCCTGCAGCTCGTCAACGAGATGCTGGTGCGCGGCTACGAGTTTTTGCCCATTGAGCTGGGCAAGAGCCGCGGCTCCAAGTATGTGGTGGAGGACGGCAAGGTACGTTTGCCTTTCTCTTCGCTGAAGGGTCTTGGCGGTGCTGCCGCCGATGCACTGGAAAAGGTGACCATCCACGGCGAAGAATATATCTCGGTGGAAGAGTTGCAGCAGGCTTCTGGTGTCGGCAGCAGCATTCTGGACCGTTTGCGTCAGGTGGGCGCTCTGGGCGACCTGCCGGAGAGCAGTCAGGTAAGCTTCTTCTGAGGATTTTTAAAGCAAAAGTGCCTGCACGGCTTTAGCTGTGCAGGCACTTTTGCTTTAAAAAAGCACCCGCGGCAAAAATCGCAGGTGCTTAAAAATTCAGCAGAACGGGGGAGTGTTTACTCCACGCTGATCATATAATAGTAAACGGGCTGGCCGCCGCGGATGTGGCTGACCTCAACGTGGTTCGGGCACTTTGCCTTTACGATCTCGGTCACTTTCTCGGCATCCTCATCGCTCACGTCGCAGCCGGAGATGATGGTGACGAAGCTGGAATCCTTCTTGCACATGCCGCGTGCCAGACGGTAGGTAGCTTTGGTGATATCGTTGGAGGTGGAAACGATCTTGCCGTTCTCCAGAGCCATGATCTCGCCCTTCTTGATGCGCTTGCCGTCGTACTCACTGTCGCGGGCAGCATAGGTGATCAGACCGGTGGACACCTTGTCGGCAGCAGCCATCATGTTGATGGTGTTGGTCTCGGCGTTCACAGAGGGATCAAAGTTCAGCATGGCGGTAATGCCCATGGGCACGGTGCGGGTGGGCAGAACGACCACCTGACGGTCGGCCAGCTTCTGGGCCTGCTCAGCAGCCATGATGATGTTCTTGTTGTTGGGCAGCACGAACACGGTCTTTGCGGGCACGCTCTGGATGGCGGCGAGGATATCCTCGGTGGCTGGGTTCATGGTCTGACCACCGGAGACCACTGCGTCTGCAGCCAGATCGGTGAACACGGCCTTCAGGCCTTCACCGGCGGCAACGGCAACAAAGCCATAGTCACGGCTGGGGTCCACAGCAGCGTAGACGAACTCGCTGGACTGAGAAGGAGCCTTCTCAGCAGAAGCCTGCTTTTCCAGGCTCTTGCCCTGCTTCTGACGGGCCAGGAACTGCTCGTGCATGTTCTCGATCTTGAAGTTGGTCAGGTAGCCATACTTGATGGCTTCGCTCAGGATCTTGCCGGGATCAGCGGTGTGCACATGCAGGTTGATCACATCGTCATCCTCGATGCACACCACGCTGTCGCCGTTGGATTCTGCAAAGGCACGCATCTTTGCGGCGCTTGCACCCTCATACTTGTTGATCAGGAACTGGGTGCAGTAGCCGTTCTTGATGTCCTCCACCTTCATCAGGTCGTCGGTGAACACGCCCTTGCCGGCGTTCTCGGTGGAGAGCTTTGCCTTGTTGGGAGCGGCCTCGCCGCCTGCCACGATGCCTTCGCCATGGAACACCTTGCCCATGCCCTCAAAGATGACCATGATGCCCTGACCGCCGGCATCCACAACGCCGGCCTTCTTCAGAACAGGCAGCAGGTTGGGGGTGTCCTCCAGAGCCTTCTGGCCGGCGGTCATCACCACATCCCACAGAGCAGGCACATCCTCGGCACCGCAGGCAGCAGCTTCCTCAGAGGCAATGCGTGCAACCGTGAGGATGGTGCCCTCGGTGGGCTTCATAACGGCCTTATAAGCGCCCTCGACACCCTTCTTCAGAGCCTCGACAATGTCGGCAGCGGTGGCTTCCTTCTTGCCTTCCAGCGCCTTGGAGAAGCCGCGGAACAGCAGGCTGGTGATAACACCGGAGTTGCCGCGTGCACCGCGCAGCATGGCGGAAGCAGCGGTCTTGGAAGCCTCACCCACGGTGCAGCTGTCGTCCAATGCTTCCAGCTCGCGCACAGAAGCACCCACGGTCATGCCCATGTTGGTGCCAGTGTCGCCATCAGGAACAGGGAAAACGTTCAGCTCGTCCACGCGGGAGCGCTGATTGTTGATGTTGTTGGCGCCAGAGATAATGGCGTCACGCAAAATCTTACCAGAAATCATTCTTTTTTACTCCTTGTACTTGCCGGAAAAGCCCGGCGCATTCGGATGAACCAACAAAAATCAGGCGATCACATCATCTACCGAAACCACAACGCGGGCAACCTTCAGGCCGGTAGCCTGCTCCACCTCGTCCTTGACGCGGTGAGAGATGCTGCGTGCGGCGGTGGAAATGTTCAGGCCATAGCTCACTGCAATGTGCAGTTCGATCACCAGACGACCATCCTCCTGCGTGACACGGACACCCTTTTCCGGGTAATCAGAACCGTGCACCATGCTTCTGACGGCATCGGTCATATCACGGGGTGCCATTGCGGCAACACCGTAACACTGTTTGGCTGCTTCACCTACCAGAGTAGCAAAATACCCGGACGTAAAGCTGACATCCCCCAGAGGGAAACGGGAAGTGATCATAGTCGCTCTGCTCCTTTATGTTATTTTCATAAAACACATTCAAGGTCTGGGGCGCAGCGGCGGACAGATACACATACTGCGCCGAGAAACACCCACATTATTATACAACTTTGGGGCGCGCTTGTACAGCGCAAAATGCTGGTATACCAACTTTTTGCGCAGGTTTCTGCATTGGCGGCATGGTTCGGGCGGCTTCGCACCGGGAAGGTGATAGCATAACGGACGCTGGTTGCTTTTTTATCAAAACCGAAAGTATGACGAAAGAAAGCAAACAATCTGTTAAAAAAATATAAAAGGTGGGTGATAACTCTTTATCCGACTATTAAAAAGTGCTAAAATAGAAACAAGGATAGGGACTGCGGCGCAGGGTCCCGCTTGTGCGGATGAACTGCGTTATTTTTTGCGCACGGCGCGTGGAACAATGTTTAGGAGCTGTTGTCATGAATATTCTGTTTTTCCTTTCACCCAAGCAGGATCTGATGTATGTTTACGACGATTTCACCCTTCGGCAGACGCTGGAAAAGTGGGAGAATAACCGCTACGCATCCATTCCGGTGCTCAACCGGCAGGGAAAATATGTGGGCACCCTGACCGAGGGCGACATTCTCTGGGGGCTGAAAAAGTTCCATGGTCTGGATCTGGAAGCGGCTGAGGATATCCCCATTTCGGCCTTCCCGCACAAGCGCGACTACAAGGCTGTCACCGTGACCACCAGCATGGATCAGCTGATCGAAGCGGCCATGAACCAGAACTTTGTGCCGGTTGTGGATGACCGCGGCATCTTCATTGGCATCGTGCGCAGGCAGGCGATCATCCGTTACTGCTATGAGAAGGCCCGCACAGAGCAGCAGGCCCATGAGCAGCGCATCCCGGAATATGCCGCTGTGCATTGAACGATATAAATAGGTGGCCAGCCGCCCGGTTCCGCATCTGAAGCCGGGCGGCTTTTTGTCTGTAAAATGCGTTGAAAATCCGATTTATGGTACCTGCTGTGTGCGATAATACAGCCATGGAACAAAAACGTTCTGAAAAGCTGCAAAAAACGAGATACAGGAGGGAACACGGATGAAAGATTTTGAACTGCGTTATGTTGGAAGCCATGTGGAAGTATACACCGGCAGCGGAGTGTTCCTGTTTTCGGCCGATACGGTGCGGGAAGCAATGGAAGAACTGGCAGAGTAAGCGCCCGCAAACAGGCAGGGACTTCGGTGCAAATGTAAAATTGATGTAAAATAATTGAAAAAGAAAGAGCACGAATTCATTAAGAGACGGAAAAATGTGTAGAAAAAGTGATTTTCTTGTAAAATAAACCTTGTTGTGACAGGATAAAAAATGATATAATAGATCCAAGCGCGGTCATTGTGCGCCGTTCTGTGCAGCAGAGCGGCAGGCCGCAGCATCTGCCGGTTCAAGCAGGCCCGGTGTGCGGGCAGGGCAGATGTACAAGGATCAAAAGGAAGATCATTTTTAGGAGTATCGTTATGGATATCACACACATTACCTCTCTGTTGGGTGGAATTGCGCTGTTTCTGTACGGCATGTCCATTATGGGCGCTGGTCTGGAAAAACTGGCCGGCGGCAAAATGCAGGGCGTGCTGCAAAAGCTGACCTCCTCAACGCTCAAGGGCGTTATTTTTGGCACCCTCATCACGGGTGTCATCCAGTCCTCGGCTGGCACGGTCGTTATTTGTGTCGGTCTGGTAAACTCCGGCATCATGACCCTTACGCAGTCGGTAGGTGTCATTATGGGTGCAAACATTGGTACCACTGTTACCGGCCAGCTGATCCGCATGGCGGATATCTCCGGTGACAGTCTCTGGCTGACACTGATCCAGCCCAAGACCTTTGCGCCCGTGGTGGCGTTTATCGGCTGCATTTTTTATGTGTTCCTGCGCAGCGCTAAAAAGAAGAACATCGGCCAGATCATGCTGGGCTTCGGCATCCTGTTTACCGGCATGAGCCTGATGGACACCGGTGTGGCTCCTCTGCGTGAGAGCGCCGTGTTCCAGAATCTGTTCGTTACCATGACGAATCCCGTTCTGGGCATTCTGGTGGGCGTGGTGGTCACGGTGATCATCCAGTCCTCCTCGGCATCGGTGGGTATCCTGCAGGCACTGTCCAGCACGGGTCTGGTCACTTTCAGCTCTGCCATCCCCATTATTCTGGGCGCACACATCGGCACGGCCTTTACGCCGCTGCTCACCATTGGCGGCTCCTCCAAGGACGGCAAGCGCGCTGCACTGATCCATCTGTACTTCAACATCATTGGCAGCGTGATCCTGCTGGCGCTGGTGTATGCGGTGCAGTTTACCGTTGGAATCCCCATGTGGCACGATGTGATGAACAAGAGCACCATCGCAAACATCCACACCCTTTCCAGCGTGTGCGCCATGCTGCTGTTCCTGCCCTGCAGCGGCGTGCTGTCCAAGCTGGCACTGCTCACTGTGCCGGACAGCGCCGAGGAAGCACAGGAGCTGAGCATGCCGGTGCTGGACGAGCGTCTGTTCAAAAGCCCGGCTGTGGCCCTGCAGCAGGCTAAGAGCGCGGTGGTCAAGATGTCCCGCCGTGCTGCCCGCAATGTGAATCTGGCTGCACCGCTGCTGCTGAAGATGGACGAGGATACCGTCAGCGCCATCCGGGTGCGTGAAAACCTGATCGACCGCATGGAGGTGGCAATCTCCAACTATCTGATCAAGATGACCGATCAGGAGCTGGGCGACGATGAAAGCCACACTGTGACCGAACTGCTGAATTTTGTTACCGAGTTCGAGCGCATCGGCGACTATGCGGTGAACATTATGGAAAAGGCAGAAGAACTGCAGGAAAAGGAAGCGTCCTTCAGTGAAAGCGCCACCAAGGAGCTGCAGCTGCTGGAGAATGCGCTGAACCGCATCCTGAACCTGACCAACGATGCCTTTGAAAACAACGATATGCGCCTGGCGGCTCAGGTGGAACCGCTGGAGGAAGTGATCGATGTGATGGCGGAGCGCCTGCGCGACCAGCACATCCTGCGCCTGAAGGACGGCGTGTGCTCCATTGATACGGGTGTCGTGTTCCTGGATGTGCTGAACAATGCAGAGCGCATCTCGGATCACTGCTCCAACGTTGCTGCCCGCCTGATCGGCATGGATGCCGGCGAGGACTACGACTCCCACACCCTCAAGAGCATCATGCACCACAACCCCACCAAGGACTACATGCTGGAATACGAGGAGTGCCGCAAGACCTACCTTGTTCCGCTGGAAGAAATGGAAGCCTGAAACTAAAAAAGACCTCCGGGGTGCTTTTCCCGGAGGTCTTTTTTGCGTTAAAAATCAGGCACTTTTGGGCAAAGAGACAATGACCCAGCGGTGCGGCCCGTGAAAGCCGTCTACCTTGGCGGCTTTGCTGCAGGTGCCGGGGCTGGGCGGGCCGAGGTGGATACCGCGGTCCAGCTGCTTGCCGCAAAGACGGCACTGGTAATGGAGGGTGATCTGTTCTGACATGAGGACGCACTTCCTTTTATGATCGCTGCAGGCGGTTAAAAAACTTTACTTCTATTACCATTATATAATTTTTACATCGGGATGTCAATAAAAATAATCAGCAAAAGTAGATAAAAACTGAGCATTCTGCACTCAACCGCCCAGATCTTCCAGCAGCAGGTCCAGTTCCCGTTCGCTGTACACGGTCACACCGCGCTTGATGCGCACGGCATCGTTCTCCGGCAGAAGATTGGTGTAGATGCCGGTGACGGTAACAAGCACATCCGGCTGGCCATTGGTGCCGCAGCGGTAAACGGCCACGCGCCCGCCTTTGTCGCACAGGCGGTAGCTCTGGGCAGCAAGCTCCGGCATGGCCTGTGCGGCAAGGTCTGCTGCGGAGGAAGGCGGTGCTTCGCTGCCGGGGTCGGGCACCGGAAGGCTGAGCTTGGGCAGGGCCATCCAGAACAGGCTGAACACGATGGTGAATACGCACAGCCCGTAGAACAGGCAGGTGCACAGTTTGCGCATGGAGAAACACGCTCCTTTCCGGCTGAAGTATGCCCCAAAACAGGGGGGCACAGTCAATTTTCACACGGGAATGCTGTACTTTGTCCGGCAGATTGTGTTATACTACAGATGATTAGACCTATCAGGGCCGAAGATTGGTTCTTGCCCGCGTTCTGTGCACGTGCTATAATATGGTATTGCGTGCAGTTCTGTGCGCTTTGATGGAAAAGTACCAGCGCATGGCGCTGAAAAAAGCAGCCTGAATGTTAGGAGGCGATTTCTATCTCCGATATGAGAAAGATCAACCGTGCCGGTGAGGGGCATTCCCCGGCACCGGCGGGGCGGAAGGTAAATGTGAGCAACAGCCGCCGGGAGTCCCAGCCGGGACCCAAACGCGGCCGGGAACCCAAAGAACCAAAGGAACCCCGTGAAAAGGGCAGACATTCCATTCTGCGCTTCATTGGCCGAACCATTGCTACACTGATTTGTCTGGGCATCATGGCAGGCAGTCTGGTGGCAGTGGGTGCTGTGTATTACGTGGTGCAGGCTACCGCTAACGACGGCGACCTGCTGGATCTGGACAACATTGAGCTGAGCCAGTCCAGTGTGGTGATGGCCACCGACCCGGACACCGGTGCACAGGTGGAGTATGCCACGCTGCGCTCTTCCAACAGCCACCGCGTGTGGGCGGATCTGGAGCAGATCCCCACGAACCTGCAGTATGCGTTCATCTGCACCGAGGATAAGGACTTTTACAACGAGCCCGGCGTCAACTTCAAGCGCACCATCGGCGCAATGGTCAACGAATACCTGCTGCCCATCTACAGCTCCAAGCAGGGTGCATCCACGCTGGAGCAGCAGCTGATCAAGAACCTGACCGACGACAAGAGCGCCAGCGGCATTGAAGGCGCACTGCGCAAGCTGCGCGAGATCTACCGCGCCCTCTGCCTGAGCCGCAGCTATTCCAAGGAGACCATTCTGGAAGCGTACCTGAACACCATCAGCTTTACCGGCACCATTCAGGGCGTGCAGACTGCGGCCAACGAATACTTTAATAAGGATGTCAGCCAGCTGACCCTGTGGGAGTGTGCGACCATTGCGTCCATCACCAAAAATCCCACCAACTATAACCCCTACACCAACCCCGAAAATCTGATCAACCGCCGTAACTTCCTCATGTACAACATGTGGCAGCAGGGTGTGATCAGCGAAGAAGACTACCGCAACGCAGCGGCCCAGCCGCTGGTACTGGCCGAGGAAGAGGATACCAAGAAGAATTCTTCCGTTACCTCTTACTTTACCGATGCACTGTTCACCGAGCTGGTGCAGGACATCATGGACAAGGAAAACATTTCGGAATCCGAGGCACAGAAGCTGCTGTACACCGGCGGCTTTACCGTTGAATCGACTGTGAACACCAAGGTGCAGTCCGCCATGGAAAACCTGATGCTCAACACGGACGATGCCTACTTCCCGGCCGGCTGGCATGAGGAAGAGGTGACCTCCATCTCGGACGACGATGTACAGGTGATGAACGAGGACGGCACGCCCAAGACCCGCACCGGCGACGACGGTACCGTTTACTATTACCGCAATGTGCGTACTCAGGCAGCCATGGTCACGCTGGACTATGACGGCAATGTGATCGCCATTGTGGGTGGTCTGGGCGAAAAGAACAAGAGCCTCTCGCTGAACCGTGCCTACAGTGTCAATCGTCAGACGGGTTCTACCATCAAGCCTATCGGTGCGTATGCACTGGGTGTAGAGTATGGTCTGGTGAACTGGTCCACCATGCTCAACAACTCGCCCTTGTATCAGAAGCAGGATATGGTGATCCGCGATGAGGATTACTGCCGCAAGAACGGCCTGATGGGCCTTTCCGACAAGCAGCTGCGCGCTTATCCCAACGCATGGCGCAGCTGGCCCCGCAACTATGGCGGCAACTACGGCGACAACAGTGATGTGCCGCTGTGGAACGGTCTGGCCCGCTCGCTGAACACCATTGCGGTGCGTGTGGGTGATCTGGTGGGCGCAAGCAACATCTTCAATTTTGTGTACAACACCCTGCAGCTGAACACGCTGGACCCGGTAAACGATGTGGGTCTGGCGCAGATGGTCATGGGCAGTCAGACCCATGGCGTTACGCCCACGGCGCTGGCAGCTGCGTTCCAGATCTTCTACGATGGCCAGTACACCACCCCGCACCTGTATACCCGCGTGCTGGACCGTGACGGCAATATCTATCTGGAGAACAACTCCACCAGCTATCAGGCCCTGACCCCGGATACCGCTTATGTGATGAACCGCCTGCTGAAGAACGTGCTGTACTCCAGCGTGGGTACCGCCGGCGGCCGCTACCCCAACTCCAACGGCATGGAAGCCTTTGGCAAGACCGGTACCGCCAGCGACGAAAAGGATCTGTGGTTCGTGGGCGGCACGCCGTACTACGTTACCGCCGTGTGGTGGGGCTACGATGCACCCTATGATATGACCAAGACGCTGGGTAAGCAGCAGGCCAAGACCCGTACCTGTGTTATGGCGTGGAAGGCCCTGATGGAACAGGTGCAGGCAAACCTGCCGTATAAGGCATTCCCGACCTCTGCCGGTGTGGTGGAGCGCCGCTACTGCACCCAGAGCGGCCTGCTGGCAGGCGGCTCCTGCCCCAGCACCGCCGTGGGCTACTACCGCGCCGATGATCTGCCTGGTACCTGCAACTACTCCCATGCAGCAGCTCCTGCAGCGGCTGCACCTGCGGAGACTGCGGCACCGGAGCAGGCTGTCATTCCTGCGGATACAGGTAATCAGGATACAGACTGATCTGTAGCCATATGAAGGACAAAAGGCGTACTATCGGCACCGGCGCGGAGTGAATCCGGCAAGGAAATACCGCGCTTGCCGCAGCAAAACTGGATAATCTGACAAAAACGCATCCGACCTCTTGCATTGCAGGGGGCCGGATGCTATTATATTCACTGCAAGAACACTTGTGTTTGTGAGGTGAACAAGTTGGAACGCCGCTTTTATCTGGTAGATGCGCAGGTGCTGCCTGAGGTTTTTCTCAAGGTGGTGCGTGCCAAGGAACTTCTGGCCAGCGGGGAGGCACGCAGCATTTCCGCAGCCACCCGCGCAGTCGATCTTTCGCGCAGCGCTTTTTATAAGTATAAGGATTGCATTTTTGACTCCGAGAATGGCCGTGAGGTGATCACCGTCATGGCTACTCTGCGGGACGAGACCGGTGCACTGCAGAGCCTGCTGGCCGGCATCAGCGCCGCAGGTGCAAGCATTGTGACCATCAACCAGTCCACACCGGAAAACGGTGCCGCACTGGTGGCAGTCACCATCCGCACCGATACCATGCAGATGACCCCCGAAGAGCTGACCGAAAAACTTTCGCGTCAGCGTATGGTGGTAGGTGTGCACTGCGGGTACAATCTGTAAGCAGTCTTCAGAAAACGAGGGAGAACAACAATGGCTAAAATTGCAATTCTGGGCTTTGGCACGGTGGGCAGCGGCGTGTACGAGGTACTGTGCCGCAACGCTGCGGGTGTCTCCCGCCGTGCAGGTGAGCCGGTGGAGGTCAAGTACATCCTTGACCCGAAGGATTTTTCAAACCATCCGGATGCACACCTGTTTATAAAGAACTTCGATACCATTCTGGAAGACCCGGAGATCAAGGTGGTGGTGGAGACCATCGGCGGCACCCGCTTTGCGTATCCGTATGTAAAGGCCTGCCTTGAGAGCGGCCGCAGCGTATGCACTTCCAACAAGGAGATGGTGGCCACCTACGGCGCAGAGCTGCTGGGCCTTGCCAAAGAGCACGGCTGTGCCTTCCTGTTCGAGGCTTCTGTGGGCGGCGGTACGCCCATCATTACCCCGATGCACCAGTGTCTGGCGGCAAACGTCATCACCGAGGTGGAGGGCATCGTGAATGGCACCACCAACTTCATGCTCACCAAGATGGTGCGCGAAAATCTGGGCTTTGACGATGCGCTGAAGATCGCGCAAGAGCTGGGCTACGCCGAGACGAAGGACCCCAGCGACGATGTGGACGGCCGTGATGCCTGCCGCAAGATCGCCATTCTGTCCTCGCTGGTGTGCGGCCATCAGATCTACCCCCAGAACATTCCCACCCGCGGCATCCGTGCCATTACCACGGCAGATGTGGAAGCGGCGGAAAAGCTGGGCTGTGTGATCAAGCTGATCGCATGGATGAAGCGCGGCAAGGACGGCAGCGTGGCTGCCGGTGTGGAGCCGTGTCTGGTGCCCAAGGCAAACCAGCTGGCCAGCGTGGACGATGTGTTCAATGCAGTGCTGGTCAAGGGCGATATGCTGGGCGACGTGGTGTTCTACGGCAAGGGCGCAGGCAAGCTGCCCACCGCCAGCGCCGTGGTGGCCGACGTTGTGGATGCCCTGAAGCATGGCTCCAAGGTGCACGACAGCCTGTTCTGGCAGCCTGCTGAGCCGGTGGAGGGAATGCTCACCGACCCGGCTCCTGCTGCATATTATGTGCGTGTAGCAGGCATTGCTCCGGCGGTGGTGGAAGCCATCTACGGCTATGGCAGGGTGGTGGACGAACGCTACGAAGGCTGCGCTTACTTTGTGGAGCGAGCCGACGAAAAGGCACTGGCCGAAGCAGCCCGCAAGGTGGAAGCCGTGGGCGGCAGCGTGAAGCTGGTGCTCAAGCGTCTGCCGGAAGAAAACTGATAACGGAATAAGGAAAGGTGCGGCGGCTATGAAGATCAAGGTTTCTGTCCCGGCCACCAGTGCAAACATCGGCTCCGGCTTTGATGCGCTGGGTCTGGCGGTGACGCTGTATAATACGGTCACCTTTGAAGAGAGCGAAGTGCTGGATATCTCGTCTGCGGACGGTACCCGCATCCCGCGCGGTGAATCGAACCTCGTGTACCGTTCGGCAAAGGGGCTGTTTGAGAAGGTGGGCAAGCAGATCCCGCCCCTCAAGATCACCCAGACGAATCCCATCCCCATGGCGCGCGGCCTTGGTTCTTCCTCGGCCTGCATCATTGCGGGACTGCTGGGTGCAAACCGGATGCTGGGCGATGTGCTCAACACGCAGGAGCTGCTCACGCTGGCCACCTCCATCGAGGGCCACCCCGATAACGTGGCCCCGGCTCTTCTGGGCGGCCTGACCAGCAGCGTGTTTGAGGAGGGCAAGGTGTACTCGGTCAAGCGCAATGTGGATGAAACGCTGTGCTTCGCCGCCATCGTGCCGGACTACAAGCTGCTGACGGAAGCCGCTCGTGCGGCCCTGCCCAAAGAGGTCTCCCACAAGGACGCGGTATATAATCTTTCGCGTGCTGCGCTGGTGCCCGCCGCCTTCTGCGAGGGCAGACATGACCTGCTGGCCATTGCCACCGAGGATAAGCTGCACCAGCCCTACCGTATGCCGCTGATGCCCGGCTCTAAGGAAGTGTTCGATATGGCACGCCTGTGCGGTGCAAAGGCTGTTTACGTTTCCGGTGCGGGCAGCACCGTGATGGCCGTAGCGGAAAAGGCGGAGGCCGAAAAGTTCTATTCCAAGCTGGAAAAGGGTCTGGAGCTGCTGGAAGGTCTGGACGGATGTGAAGCATTTACATTGCTGCGTTTGGATGCCGATAACACCGGCGCAACGGTGGAATGATAAATGGGTAAGGGAAGTGCAAGGCGCTGCTGACCGCTTCCGCCCGGTGTACCCCCTTTTGACAAAGGGACAAAAAGAGGAGAGTGACAAGATATGGCGTTGATCGTACAGAAGTTCGGCGGTTCTTCGGTGAAGGACCGTGACCGTATCTTCAACGTGGCACGCATTGTGGCAAACACCCACAACGCGGGCAATGACGTAGTTGTGGTGGTGTCCGCTCAGGGCGATACCACCGATGACCTGATCGCCAAGGCTGGGGAGATCACCCACAACCCTTCGGCCCGTGAAATGGATATGCTGCTGGCTAGCGGCGAGCAGATCAGCATTTCGCTGCTGGCCATGGCACTGAATGAGCTGGGCTGCCATGCCATCAGCCTGACCGGCTGGCAGGCTGGCTTCCGCACCGACCGCGCCTATACCAAGGCACGCATCACCCGCTTGGAGACAGAGCGCATCTCTTCTGAGCTGGAGCGCAACCGTGTGGTCGTTGTGGCGGGCTTCCAGGGCCTGAACAAGATGGATGACATCACCACTCTGGGCCGCGGCGGCTCCGACACCAGCGCTGTTGCCATTGCAGCAGCCCTGCACGCAGACCGCTGCCAGATCTTTACCGATGTGGAAGGCGTTTACACGGCCGACCCGCGCAAGGTGCGCAACACCCGCAAGCTGGATGAGATCACCTTTGACGAGATGCTGGAGCTGGCATCTCTGGGTGCACAGGTGCTGAACAACCGCAGCGTGGAGCTGGCCAAAAAGTATAATGTGGAGCTGGAGGTGCTCTCCAGCCTGAATCCCGTGCCCGGTACGGTGGTCAAGGAGGTTACAAAAGACATGGAAGGTATGCTGATCAAGGGTGTCGCAAAAGACACTGATGTTGCTGTTATCACGATTCTGAACGTTCCCGATGAGCCGGGCATGAGCTTCAAGATCTTCGGTCTGCTGGCCCAGAAGAACATCAACGTGGACATCATCCTGCAGTCCACCGGCCGTGACGGCAAGAAGGATATCAGCTTTACCTGCTCTGAGGGCGAAGCCGATCTGGCCATGCGCGTGCTGAAGGAGAGCGCACACTTCAACGATGTGAGCGTAGACACCACCTGCGCCAAGGTCTCCATTGTGGGTGCCGGTATGCAGAGCCACAGCGGCGTTGCTTCCAAGATGTTTGAGGCACTGTCCAACAACAACATCAACATCAAGATGATCTCCACCAGCGAGATCAAGATCTCCTGCATCATCAACCGCGACGATGCCGACAAGGCTGTTTCTGCGATCCACGATATGCTGTTTGATTAAATAAAAATATAGGAATGCCGCATCGCCTTTTAGGTGGTGCGGCATTTTTGCGTGGAAAACTCCTCCAGTCGCCTGCGGCGACAGCCCCCTCTGAGAGGGGGCCTTTGGCAGAGCGGGAAACTTTTCTGTTTCGCCAGAGCCTCCCTCATTGAGGGAGGTGGATGCGAGCGTGCGAGCAGACGGAAGGAGTTTTTTCGGTCATACTTATTTTACACTTCCGGCGTTTACACAAAATGCAAAGGGGTGTATAATATACACTGTATCTGTGCGGCGCAGTGCGCTGCAAATTCTGCAAAAGGAGCTGCAACGCACCATGGAACCGACTGATAGAAATGCTGCAAAGCCCCGCCTGACCCGCGCTCAGTGGAAGCGCCGCAAGCGGTTGCGTCTGGCCCGCAACTGGGCCATTCTCATTCTCGTCTGCGCCGTTATTGTGGCGCTTATGACCAAAGGCATCCTCTGGCTGCTGCCAAAGGTGAACGCCATGCTTGCAGGGCCGCAGAGCTTTGATGCGGCCAGCTACGATGGCACCGGCTATAGCTTTGATGCTGACGATGAGCGTTTTGTGCTGGTAAACACCAATCTGCCTTTTGCCGAGGAACCCTCTCCGGCCCTTGCCGATGCCGATGAAGCCAGCGGTATCCAACTGGAAGCCGAAGCAGCTGCAGCCTACCAGAAAATGGCTGCGGCTGCGGCCGAGGACGGCGTTGCACTGGTGCTGGCGGCAGGCTATCAGGACGCAGATGCCCGCAGCGCGGCCTATGAGACGCAGAAGCAGCAGTATCTGGAAAAGGGCAAAACCGAGGAAGAAGCCGCCAGCCTTGCGGCAGATATCCAGCCGCCTGCGGAATGCAATGATCACGGCACCGGCTATGCGGCGGATATCCTCAGTACGGACTACCCGACCCGTGATACCGGCTTTGATACGACCCGCGCCTATGAGTGGCTCACCGCCTACGCCGCCGAATACGGCTTTATCCTGCGCTATCCGCAGGACAGGCAGGCTGCTACCGGCGTGGTGTTTGAGCCGTGGCACTGGCGGTATGTGGGCGTTGAAAATGCCCTTGCCATCCGTGCCAGCGGCCTGAGTCTGGAAGAATTTCTTGCCTTGCAGAAGGCATCATAAAAATAAAAGCTCCCTGTGAAAGCAGGGCGGAGGAACAAATTGGAACGTACTCTCATTGCGCCGGGTGTGCATCTTTCCTGTGACCCGGCGGAAAAATTCAACCGCTGCCGCATCAGCGTCCACTTTGCCTTTCCGGCAAAGCGGGAAACGGCCACAGCACATGCGCTGCTGCCGCTGGTGCTGGAGCGCGGCTATGCCGACTGCCCGGATATGACCCGCCTGACCAAAAAGCTGGCCAAGCTCTACGGTGCAGACCTCACAGTGGATGCCCGGCCCATGGGCTGCAGCCACAACCTGTGTGTTAGTGTTACCGGCATCAAGGATCAGTTTGCGCTGGAAGGGGAGACCCTTACAAGGGAATATGCATCCATTGCACTGGGTGCGGCCTTTCACCCGTATTTTGTGGGCGGCACTTTTGATCCGGAAGCCGTGGGCATTGAAAAGCAGATGCTGAAAAAGGCGCTGGAAGATGAAATCAACGATAAGCGCCTTTACTGCCTGCATCAGGCCAACCGGGAATTCTTTGGCGACAGCCCGGCGGGTGTGCGGCAGGAGGGCTATCTGGAAGAGGTGGAAGGCCTGACACCGGAACAGCTTACCGCAGCCTATTACGAGATGCTGCGCACCGCCAACATTGAACTGCTCGTGCTGGGCTGCACGGCAGAGCAGACCGCTGCGGTAAAGGATGCACTGCTGGCAGAGCTTGCGGCAATTGACCGTGCACCGCTGCCGCTGGCGGAAAACATTGCCATGCCCCGCCGGGAGCCGGTGCACAAAACCGAAACCTATGATATGGTGCAGGCGAAGCTCTGCATGCTGTTCACGCTGGGCGAACCCATGCGCACCGAACAGCTGGCTGCTGTGCGCCTTGCCATGGCGCTGTACGGCGGCAGTGTGACCAGCCGCCTGTTCCTGAATGTGCGCGAGCGTGACCACCTGTGCTACTACTGCTCGTCCTCGTTCCAGAGCTTTACCGGAAGCATGGCTGTGAACAGCGGCGTGGAGCACGCCGACGCAGCCCGGGCAGAGCAGGCCATCTTGAAGGAACTGGCCGACCTGTGCGATGGCCCCATCACCGACGATGAATTTGAGGACTGCCGTCGGGGTCTGCTGAGCGGGATGCAGGGGGTAGAGGATACCTTGGGCGGCATCGAGACATGGTATTACATTGAAGTGCTGCGCGGCGGCGACCCGGCCAAGGTGCAGACACCCGCCGAAGCCCGCGCCGCTCTGCAGGCCGTGACCAAGGACGACGTGCGCGCCATCCTGCGCAAACTGACCCTCTCGGTCAGCTATCTGCTCACAAAGGAGGTGGCCGCTCATGCCGCAGAATAACCAGACCCTGCTGGAAAAGACCGTGGCTGACCAGTGGCAGACCCTGCCCTCCGGACTGACCGTTATCGTGCGGCCCATGCCGGGCTATTCCAGCACCCATGTCATTTTTGCTACCCGCTTTGGCTCCATTGACCGGGATTTCCGGCTGGACGGCAAAGAGGTGCATCTGCCTGCAGGCGTGGCACACTTCCTCGAGCACAAGATGTTTGAAGATCAGGACGGCGATGCCTTTGCAAAGTATGCCAAGACCGGTGCCAATGCCAACGCATTTACCAGCTTTGACCGCACCTGCTACCTGTTCACTGCGACCCAACAGCTGGACGAAAGCTTGGATGTGCTGCTGGGCATGGTGACTCATCCGTACTTTACCGAGCAGACCATCGCCAAGGAGCAGGGTATCATCGGACAGGAGATCAAAATGTACGATGACAGCCCGGACTGGCGGCTCATCACCGGCCTGTTCGAGTGCTTGTACCACGAGCATCCCATCCGCAGCGATATCGCGGGCACGGTGGAGAGCATTGCTGAGATCACGCCGGAGATGCTTTACGACAGCTGCAAAGCCTTCTATGCACCGGGCAATATGGTGCTGGCGGCTGCCGGCGACACTACCATGGAGCAGATCCTGGCTGCCTGTGAGCGCCACGGCCTGATGAGACCGCGCAGCACCGAAAGAGTGCAGCGGCTGTGGAAGCCGGAACCCATGACGCTGGCGGCAGCCCATAAGACCCTGAAAATGCCGGTGTCCAAACCCTGCTTCGGCGTGGGCTTCAAGGAGAAGCCGTTGCCCCCGAACGATCTGCGCACTGAAGCGCTGTATGATCTGATCCTGAGCTGCATCACAGGCGGCATGTCGCCGCTGTACCGCCGCCTGTACGACGGGGGCCTTGTGAACCCCGGCTTTGGCGGGGAAGTGCTGCGGGTGGATGGCTGCTGCTGCATCCTGTTCACCGGCGAGAGCGATGCCCCCGATGCCGTGAAACAGATGCTTCTGGACGAGATCGCCCGCATCCGTGCCGCGGGTGTGGACCGGGAGATCTTTACCCTGTGCAAGAACGAAAAGTACGGCCAGCTGATCGAAAATCTGGAAAATGTGGAGGACTCGGCCAGCCAGATGGCAGACTTTGCCCTCTCCGGCCAGACGGTGGCGCAGCAGATCACCATGCTGGCAGGGCTGACTGCCGAGGATGCGGACGCTGCGCTGCAGCACATCCTCAGCACCGACCGCATGGCTGTGATGGATATTCTGCCAGATGGCACTGCGCCGCTGGCCGAGAACGAGGAGGAAGCAGAATGACAAATCTGGTGCAGTTCCCGGGGCTGGGCCTGAGCTTTGAGATCAACCGCGTGGCCCTTTCCATTGGCGGGTTCAATATTTACTGGTATGGCGTGTGCATTGCCTTTGGCATCTGTCTGGCGCTGGTATTTGCGTTCCGCCACAGCATCGAGTTCGGCGTGGACCCGGACAGCATGGTGGACGTGATCTTGATTGGCATCGTGCTGGGCATTGTCAGCGCCCGCGCCTACTACGTGGCCATGGCACCTTTTAAATACGAAAGCATCTGGGAGATGATCGCCATTCGGGATGGCGGCCTTGCCATCTACGGTGGCATCATCGGCGGCTTTCTGTTCGGTGGCTTGGCCTGCAAACGGCGGGGCGTGCCGGTGCTGCCCATGTTCGACCTGACCGCTATGGGTTTTCTGCTGGGACAGGGCTGCGGCCGCTGGGGCAACTTCTTCAATCAGGAGGCCTTCGGCTGCAACACCACCCTGCCGTGGGGCATGTTCAGCGAAACGACCCGCGCTTACCTGATGGGCAGCACAGTCACGGCCCAGAGCGGCGTGACCATTGACCCGAATCTGCCGGTGCATCCCACCTTCCTGTACGAAAGCATCTGGTGCTTCGTGGGCTTTCTCCTGCTGTTCCGTTACATTAAAAAGCGCAAGTTCAACGGTGACATTGCCCTGCGGTATATGATCTGGTACGGCGCGGGCCGCTTCTGGATCGAAGCCCTGCGCACCGACAGTCTGATGCTGGTGCCTTCCATTGGCCTGCGGGCATCCCAGCTGGTGGCAGGTATCGCTGTGGTAGTCGGTGTGGCTGCGGAAATTTACTTCACCCACAAGTTCAAGGACAAGCCCCTGATGGTAAAGCTGGCAATGACGGCGGACAACAAAGCCGCAGTCAATAAGCTGAGCAAAGAAAAAACTGTTATCGGTCTGATGACGGATGCAGATACTGAACTGCTGGCCTCCAGCCCGCGTAAGCTCTTCGTGGAGCGCACCGAAGCGTATAATGCCGAAGTAAAACGCACCATCGCGGAAAGCGGGAAGACGGAAAAATAAAAAATCCTTCGGAAAGAGGAAAATTCCTCTTGCATTTCCATCGCTTTTTTGCTATAATATTCTAGCCGCGTGGTGTGGGCGCCTGAAATGGCCCAGTGTAAGGGCCTGCCTTTACGACCAGCGAGTACAACGAAAAGGAATGAACAAAATGTACGCAATCATTGTTACCGGCGGTAAGCAGTACCGCGTGGAGCAGGGCGACATCGTCTACATCGAAAAGCTGGACGTTGAGGCCGACTCCGAAGTGAAGTTTGATCAGGTTCTCGCTATTGGCGAGGAGGGTTCTGTGAAGGTTGGCGCTCCCGTTGTTGAGGGTGCTACCGTTACTGCCAAGGTCATCAAGAATGGCAAGGGCAAGAAGCTGAACATCATCACCTATCGCGCAAAGAAGCACAGTGCTCGCCGTATGGGCCATCGTCAGCCCTTCACCAAGGTTGAGATCACTGCGATCAACGGCTAAGGAGGTAAATTACAATGGCACATAAAAAGGGCGTAGGCAGCACCAAGAACGGCCGCGATTCCGCAGCACAGCGTCTGGGCACCAAGCGTGCAGACGGTCAGTTCGTTCTGGCCGGCAACATCCTGGTTCGTCAGCGTGGCACCCACATCATGCCGGGTGAGAACGTTGGCAAGGGCAGCGATGACACCCTGTTTGCTCTGGTGGACGGTACCGTCCGTTTCGAGCGCGTGGGTAAAGACGGCAAGAAGTGCAGCGTCAAGCAGTAACTTCTTTCGGATAACTGCAAAACGTAGAGAGCCGGACCCTCGTGGCCCGGCTCTTTTTGATGAAGAATTCTCTTTTTGACTGTCTGGCAGAAACTCCCCCAGTCGCCTGTGGCGACAGCCCCCTCGGGGAGGTGGCATCGTGCAGCGATGCCGGAAGGAGTTCCCGGCAAGGGAAGGGGAATAAACGAACATATAAAACTAAGGAGGGGCTGTATGGCAGCACAAACCAACTTTATCGACATCGCCACGATATGGCTCCACGCGGGCAAGGGCGGCGACGGTGCGGTGAGCTTTCACCGTGAAAAATTCGTGGCCGCTGGCGGCCCGGACGGCGGCGACGGCGGCCGCGGCGGCGATATCATCTTTGTGGTGGACGATCACCTGACCACCCTGATGGATTTCCGCTATAAGCGCAAGTATGTGGCCCCGGAGGGTGGCAAGGGCGGTGCAAGCCTGTGCCACGGTAAAAACGCGGAGAACCTTGTCATCAAGGTGCCGCTGGGCACCGTCATCAAGGACGCCGAGAGCGGCCTTGTCATTGCGGACCTGTCCGACCACACCCCAGTCACCATTGCAAAGGGTGGCCGCGGCGGCTACGGCAATGCGCATTTTGCCACTCCCACCCGACAGATCCCCAAGTTTGCAAAGCCCGGTATGCCCGGCGAAGACATTCAGGTGACGCTGGAGCTGAAGCTGATCGCCGATGTGGGTCTGATCGGCTTCCCCAATGTGGGTAAGTCCACCCTCATTTCCACCATCAGCGCAGCCAAGCCTAAGATCGCAAACTACCACTTCACCACGCTGGTGCCCACGCTGGGCGTTGTATCCGTGGCGGAGGGCGCAAGCTTTGTCTGCGCCGACATCCCCGGCCTGATCGAGGGTGCCAGCGAGGGCATCGGTCTGGGACATGACTTCCTGCGCCATGTGGAGCGTTGCCGCCTGCTGCTGCATGTGGTGGATGTTTCTGGCAGCGAGTGCCGTGAACCCATTGAGGATTTTGAAAAGATCAACGAGGAACTGGCAAAGTTCAGCCCTGTGCTGGCTGAGCGCCCGCAGATCGTCATTGGCAACAAGTGCGATCTGGCCACCGAGGAGCAGATCGAAGCTTTCCGCAAGTATGTGGAGGGCAAGGGCTTGACCTTTGTGCCCATCTCTGCCGCTACGATGCAGGGCGTGAAGGAACTGCCGGGCCTCGTGTATAACCGCCTGAAGGATATCCCGCCGGTGCCGGTGTTTGCTCCCGAGTACAAGAAGCCCGAACCCAAGGCCAACGACCGTGCGTTTGAGATCAAGCGCATGGAAGCCCATGTGTGGAGCGTGGAAGCCCCGTGGCTGGAATACATTCTGGCCGGCAGCAATGTGGACGACTACGAAAGCCTGCAGTTCTTCCAGCGTCAGCTGGGCGAGAGCGGCATTCTGGACGCTCTGGTGGCAAAGGGCGTGCAGGAGAACGACACCATTCTCATTGGCGATTACCAGTTCGATTATATCTTCTAAGAGGTCACTATGAACGAACCTGAAAAGATCGACCCGCGGGAGCTTAGCCCCTTGGCGCTGGCCTTTGTGGGCGACAGCGTGCTGGAACTGCTGGTGCGACAGCGTCTGGTGGAGCACCACCGCCTGTCTGCCGGAAAGCTCAACGCAGAAAAGGTCAAATACGTCTCGGCCCGGGCACAGTTCCGGGAGGAACAGCTGCTGGAGCCGCTGTTCACTGAGGACGAACTGGCCGTGTTCAAGCGGGGCCGCAACGCCAGCAAGGCCAGCGTGGCAAAACACGCTTCCCCGGAGGAATACCGTGCTTCCACCGGCTTCGAGTGCCTGCTGGGCTGGCTGTATCTGAACGGTCAGCTGGGCCGTGTGCACGAGCTGTTTGAAACACTGTGGCAGCAGTTCGACCCCAACGAAAAATAAAAACGCGAAAGCCCGCTGCTTTCCGCACTGGAAAACAGTGCCGGAGGGCAGCGGGCTTTGCGATTTGAGAAAGATCAGAGGTTCGCGCCCGTGGTCCATCAGGCGCGAAGGGCAGCGTCAGCGGCTGTTTTTGGCGTTGCTGGAACGGCTGTTCGTGGAGTTCTTGGAGCTCTCATCGTCGGCACCCTTGGTGTACTGGTTGGGGTGCTTGTGCTCGTTGGTGGCGCTGTTGGTGGTCTGGTTGGACGTGCGGTTCGAGGTCTGATTCTTGCAGTTATTGCTGCGGTTTTCGGTTGCCATAGTGAATGATCTCCTTTCGGTTTTCCGTGCGGGGCGGTGTGCCCCTCACAAGACCTAGTTTGGCCGCGGACGGCGGCTTTATACATCCCACAGGAGGAATGCAGAATGCCCATGGAATATTTTGAACAGCGGGAGCGCGCTCTGCTGGGAGACCGGTTCGATGTCCTGTATGCAGCCCCGCAGGAAACGGCGGAGCGCGGCGTAACGGTGTCGGCCCTGCGCAGCTCACCGGAGCAGTTTGCCGCAAAAGCCGATTTCCCACTGGAAGCATCGCCCTTTTGCAAGGCGGCATTCGTGGTGCATCGGCCGGATGATTTGAAATTCCGGCCCGGGCGGCATCCGTACCACCATGCGGGCGTGTTCTACTCGCAGGAGCCGTCTGCGTCCTCGGCGGCACCCCTGCTGGGCGTGCAGCCCGGGATGCGTGTGCTGGACATGTGCGCCGCGCCCGGCGGCAAAAGCAGCCAGCTGGCGGCGGCGCTGCAGGGCCGGGGTGTGCTGGTGAGCAACGAATACATTGCAGCTCGTGCGGATATCCTGAAAAGCAATCTGGAACGCATGGGCGTGTCCAATGCGGTGGTGCTCAATGAGACGCCCGCCCGCATTGCGGATGCCCTGCCGGAGTTTTTTGACCGCGTTCTGGTGGATGCGCCCTGTTCCGGCGAGGGAATGTTCCGCAAGGAGCCGGTGGCCCGTCAGCAGCACTGTGAAGCGCTGGTGAAGCAGTGTGCTGAGCTGGGTGCAGAAATTCTGGACTGTGCAGCCGCTGTGCTGGCCCCGGGCGGGCAGCTGGTGTATTCCACCTGCACCTTTGCACCCGAGGAGGACGAGGGACAGGTGGCGGCATTCCTGCAGCGCCACCCGGAGTTCACCCTTGCGGATGCCTTGGGAAATGTGGACTACACCTTTGGCAGCGAGGGCGAAGCCAACCGCACCGGCGGCCTGCCGCTGGATGTGAGTAAGGTGCGCCGTATCTGGCCCTGTCAGGGCGGCGAGGGCCACTTTATGGCCCGGCTCGTCAAAGCTGGCACTCCGCGCGTTCTGCCCGTAGAGGGCGAGTACACTGCCGAAGAACAGCTCTGGCTGGCAGCAGCGGAAGCTGCGGGCAAAAAGGCCAAGGGGAAGGGCGGCAAGCCTGCCAAGACCCCGGATGCCCGCAGTGCCCGCCGCGAGAATGCCCGTGCCTGCCGGGAAGCGGTGCAGGGCGAAAAGCGCAGCCGCGAAGCACAGGCAGGGGAGACAAGTCCTGCCCAGAGCCTTGCAGCATGGCACGCGTTTGCCGGGCAGTATTTCCCGGCGCTGGTTGACCGCCCGGCTGTGGTGCACGGCGGCGGTGTGCTGCTGCCGGTGCCGTTCCCGCAGACGAACCTGCATGTGCTGCGGGCGGGCGTATTTGTGGGCAGCGTGCAGAAAGGCCGCTTTGTGCCGGAGCACCATCTGTTCACGGCATTTGGCGCACAGTGCGTAAACCGCGAAGAACTCACCCTTGATGACCCGCGCTGCGTGGAGTATCTTTCCGGCCGTGAGGTGGAAGCCCGCATCGCTGCTGACGGCTGGTGCTGCGTGACGGTGGACGGCTGGCCGCTGGGCGGCGGCAAGGTATCCGGCGGGCGGGTGAAAAACCATTATCCCAAGGCGCTGCGACTGCTGTGAACGGGCAGAAAAAGCGCATTTTTCCGCGCAGAATGCTGAAAACCGGGCGGATAAGGCTTGAACGCTCTGCCCGGTTGTGCTACAATAATAGAGTTAGATTTTGTGTGCTGCCACAATGCGGGCGACCACAGCCCGTCTGCCCGCAGGCGGAGATTTGAGAATATACAGGAGGCTCTTTCCCATGTCTGGACATAGCAAATGGAACAATATTAAGCGCAAGAAGGAAAAGACCGATGGCGCAAAGGCAAAGGTCTTTACCAAGATCGGCCGCGAGATCAGCGTTGCCGTGCGTACCGGCGGCCCGAACCCTGCTTCCAACAGCAAGCTGGCTGACCTGATCGCCAAGGCAAAGCGCATGAGCGTGCCCAACGATAACATCCAGCGCATCATCAAGAAGGCTGAGGGCGGCGATAAGACCGAGTACGAAGCAATCACCTACGAAGGCTACGGCCCCGGCGGCGTTGCTGTCATGGTGGAGACCCTGACCGACAACCGCAACCGTACCGCTGCTGACCTGCGCCACTACTTCGACAAGAACGGCGGCAATCTGGGTGCTATGGGCTGCGTGGGCTTCCTGTTCAGCCAGAAGGGTGTCATTGACATCTCTCTGGAAGATAAGGATGCCGACGAGGCTATGATGGATGCTCTGGATGCTGGTGCCGAGGACTTCGATGCCAGCGAGGATGCAGCCGAAATCACCACCGATCCCGAGAACTATTCTGCTGTGGTCAAGGCCATGGAGGAGAAGGGCTACGAGATCCTCTCCGACGATCTGGCCATGGTGCCCATGACCACCACCCGCCTGACCGACCCCGACCAGCTGAAGCTGATGGGCAAGCTGCTGGATGCGCTGGAAGACAATGATGATGTCCAGAACGTCTGGCACAGCCTGGAGAACGAAGAGGATCTGCCGGAATAACCTTCCGCAAGGCTCTTTGCTCCTGAAATAAGACGATAAAAAGCCGCTTTTTGTGCTAATTGGCACGAAAGGCGGCTTTTTTGTGCTGTGTTACGGGACGGAAAACGGCTTGGGACCTCCGCTGAACAATAAAAATCCCCCGTCGGCAAGGCATACCGGCGGGGGAAAGGGGGAGAGCGTTTTTTAATAGATTATTGCACGCTTGCAAGGAACCGCACAAAGCCTGCGCGGCCAGCCTCGTCCATTTTATAGACACCGGCATCGGCCAATACCTGAGCGAACACATGGCCCACCTCGTCCTGCAGGATGAGGTGCACGGTGTCGCCGTTCAGTTCCGGGTGGCGGGCAAGAATATCCTCGGCCCACTCGGCGTGCTTCTGCAGTTCTTCCGGGTACTGGCTCACCGGGGTGCGGGCCACCAGTGCATCGGCCAGCTCAAACAGCTCCTTTTTCAGGCGGCTGGGCAGCACGGCAAGGCCCATGACCTCGATCAGGCCGATGTTTTCCTTTTTGATGTGATGCAGCTTTGCATGGGGATGGAACACGCCCAGCGGATGCTCCGGGGTGGTGATGTTGTTGCGCAGCACCAGATCCAGCTGATACTTGCCGTCCCGCATCCGGGCAATGGGGGTGATGGTGTTATGTGGCTCGCCGTCGGTCTCGGCAAAGATGAAGCATTTTTCGTCCGAGTAGCCGCGCCATGCGGTCAGAATTTTATCGGCCAGCTCCACAAGACGGGCATCATCTTCGCTGGTCAGGCGGATGCAGCTCATGGGCCAGTGCACGATACCGGCATCCACATCCTCAAAACCGGGGAAGACCCACTTCTTCTCGACGGGAGCCTTTGCCATAGCGAATTCATAGTGGCCGCCCTGGAAATGGTCGTGGCTGAGAATGCTGCCGCCCACGATGGGCAGGTCGGCGTTGCTGCCCACGAAATAGTGGGGGAACAGGCCCACGAAATCCAGCAGCTTGCGGAAGGTAGCACGCTCGATCTTCATGGGAGTGTGCTGGTTGTTGAACACGATGCAGTGCTCGTTGTAGTAGACGTAGGGGCTGTACTGCAGGTTCCAAGCGCTGTCGTTGATGGTGAGAGGGATGATGCGGTGATTCTCGCGGGCGGGGTGGTTCATGCGGCCTGCATAGCCTTCGTTCTCGGCGCAAAGCTGGCACTTGGGGTAGGCGCTCTGGGGAGCTAGTTTGGCGGCGGCAATGGCCTTGGGGTCTTTTTCGGGCTTCGAGAGGTTGATGGTGATATCCAGATCGCCGTAGGGGGTCTTGGTGACCCATTTCAGGTCGCGTTTGATGCGGTAGCGGCGGATATAATCGGTGTCCTGACTGAATTTATAGAACCAGTCGGTTGCGGCCTGCGGGCCTTCGCTTTCGTAGCGTTCCTCGAAATTGGCGCGCACGATGCTGGGCCGCGGGGTCAATACGCCCATGAGCTTTGTGTCGAACAGGTCGCGGGCGGTGGAGTTGTCCTCGCACACACCGCGGGCAACGGCATCATCTACCAGCGTTTTGAGGATGCTTTCCAGATCGGTATAGCACACCTCGCCCTCCGGCGCGGTAAAGTCGTCCAGCTGCATGGTCATAAGCAGCTGGTTGCGGATGTAAATTTCATCATCGGGCAGGATAAGGCCGGTGTCCAGCCCGTAATTCACGAGCTGCTGAATGGCGGTAGAAATCACAGGACTGCGCCTCCTTCCGGGCGGATGTTCAGCACATGGCAGCGGCCCTCACCAAGGATGGCTTCCATGTGGGCCTTGAAGTCGGCCAGCATTTCCACCGGCACAAAGGCCTGAGCCGTACCGGCAAAGCCGCCGCCGTGCACGCGCACAGCGCCCTTGCCGTTCAGATAATGCTTGGCAGCTGCAATGGTCACGCCCATCTCCTGATGCTCCTTGTAACCGGCGGGGATCACGTTCTGCAGGTATTCCCAGCTGCTGTGGCCGGACTCGTTGACCAGACGCAGGAAAGTGTCAAAATCGCCCTCGCGCAGGGCAGCTACCTGTTTTGCCACGCGGTCGTTATCGGCATAGATATGGAAGGCGCGCAGCACGGCACGGTCGCCGCACTGCTTGCGGCACTCCGGAAGCAGTGCAAGGAAGGTCTCGAACGGCACATCCCGCAGCACTTCGCCGCCGCACACAGCAGCCACAGCGCGGCACTCGGCGGGCACAGCGGCATATTCGTCGGTCAGGTCGGCATGATCTGCGCAGGAATCCAGAATGCACAGGGCAAGGCCTGCCTTGGAGAAATCCACGGCCACCGGCTCCACATCCGGGTGGGCAGGGTCCGCAAAATCAATGGTAATAATGTTGCCAACGCTGGAAGCCATCTGATCCATCAGGCCGCAGGGCTTGCCAAAGTAGACGTTCTCTGCCCACTGGCCGATCTGCGCAATCTCGATGGGGGAGACTTTATCGGTCATGAAGCAGTCATTCAGGATCACGCCGATCAGCACTTCAAAGGCGGCGGAGGAAGAAACGCCGCTGCCCTTGGGCACGTTGGAGGAAATGTACACATCCAGACCGGCCAGCTTTGCGCCGCGCTGACGGAAGGCTTCGCATTCGCCGCGCAGCAGAGAGAGGGTAGTGTTTTCCTCTTCCTTGCGGGCAGCAAGGTCATCAAGGCCGATCACACACAGGTCGTAGCCTTCGCTCTGCACGCGCAGCTGGTTCAGGGTGTTGGGCGCGGCGGCAGCGATCATATCAATATTCACGCTGCCGGCCAGCACGCGGCCATGCTGGTGGTCGGTGTGGTTGCCGCCGATCTCGGTGCGGCCGGGGGCACTGTAAAGACCAGCTTCAGCATGGGGGCCAAAGGTGGCATCCAGACCATTCAGAACAGCTTCGTAGCGGGCAGCCTGTGCAGGAGTTTCTTCGGGCGCACAGCAGTAAAGTGCTGCCAGCCGGGCAGCGTGAGCGCCGCTGGAAAGCTCCTGCTTCCATGCGGAAACAGATTTCATCATAGGATAATCCTCCTTTTGAGCGGGTTGGAACTGCAGTGCAGGGCCGCATACAGGATGCTCTGCACACTTCTGTCCTTATCATATAAAATCCGGACAGAAAAAACCATGTGTTATTGTTGCATCTGGATGAAAAGTTGCAAAAAGACTGAAATTGGCGCACAGAGTGGAATTTGACAGTTGAAATAAAATTAGATATTAAACGGAAAAACCATTGGCAAAAATGCCTGCAAATCCACGGCTTTGCGTGGGACGGACGAGGCCTGCACAACATGGAGATTTGCGCTTTGAAAAAACAGGGAAAAAGCGCATGGGCCTTTTCCCTGTTTCCCAAAATATTATTTTGTAAACTCGTTTCCGGTCAGGCCGTCCATGTTCAGCATCCCTTCCAGTGTGGCCACATCTGCCGAAACGTCCAGTGCGTCGGACTGGAACAGCTTGTCCAGCTGATTTTCAAAGGCGGTCACCAGCAGGTCCATGCTGCGCTCGATGTTCTTTTTGACATCGGCGATGTTTTCCCCCTGCACATCCTGCGCAGGAAGGCTGGCGTAGGTGTTCAGCAGCTTGAGGGCGGTGGGCAGATAGTAGTCCATGAATTTCTGCAGCTGAGCCTTTTTGCCGGGGTCTTGCTTTGCCAGCTCAAAGATGCGGGCACTGACCGCTTCCAGACGGCTGATCTTGATGGTCATCACGGGGTCCGGGATGGCATCGTTGACCTGCCGCAGCTGTTGCAGAATTGCGGTATATTGGTCCGCTGGTGCAGGTTCTGGGGCGGGCGCAGGCTTCGGTTTCCGGGGCGGCTGGGGAGCCGCGCCGCGCACTACCAGAGTATTGGTGCGGTTATCAATGTAAGCATCTGCACCGAAGTAACCGTGGGAAATAGCACTTTCCACCACGGTGCGGCCCTTTGCGGCATCGATGCCCGCGGCAGCAAACAGCTCGTCCAGCGGAATATTGTCGCGGTCGCCTGCGATCTTGTCCAACAGGCGTTCCAGCTTGCGGGTACGATCCATGTGCAGGCCGGTCAGCAGAGCAGCACCGCCGCCCAGCATCTGGGCAATGGCGGTAAAGGCTTCCATCATGCTGGCAGCACCATCCATGAACAGGGTGCTGAAGCCCGCGAACAGAAAGACAGCACCGCCGATGGTGCACAGGGTGGTAAGGAGCTTATGACGCTCCTTAGCGTCCTTCTGCTCTTTGGTGGGAACATCGTGGCCGTAGGCTGGCTCGTTTTCCTGCCGGGGGGCCGTCTGCGCAGATGCGGGGCCGAGGTCGGAACGATAGTCTGCCTGCGCCTGCGCAGCGGCCTTTTCCTCTTTTTCGGCGTTTTTATCGATGCTTTTTAAGATGAACAGCAGCACGCCCAACGGTGCCGACATGGCAAACACAATAAAGATGGCAATGGTGGGGATGTGGGCAAAATAATGTTTTTTGGGCTGCATGAGCAAAAACCTCTCAATTTATCCTGACTGTCCGGCAAAAGAACAGAAAAAGACCGCGTTCCACTCTATTATAGCGGAGCACGGCCTTTTTGTTAAGGGGGAAATATTGATGTGCGTGGAAGCAGCAAGGGAGTAAGTCTGCTGCCTGCCGGAAAAAGTTACTTCATCAGGCTGCAGACGGCCTCGGCATAGGCGGCGGGATCATCCACCGGCAGGCCTTCGATCAGCTGAGCCTGTGCGTACAGCAGAGCACTGTACTTCTTGAGCTTGTCGGTGTCACCGGCCTCCTGTGCGGCCTTGAGCACGGCAAACACGGGGTGGTTGACATTCAGTTCCAGAACCTTATCGCTCTTTACGCCTTCGCTGCCGGGCTGCTTGGACAGCACTTTTTCCATCTCAATGGACAGCGGGCCGTCAGCACTCAGGCACACAGGGTGATCCTTCAGGCGGGTAGAGACCTTGACCTCTTTCACCTTGCCGTCCAGTGCGTCCTTCATGGCATCGAACAGGTTCTTGTTCTCAGCGGTAGCGTCCTCGGCGGCCTTCTTCTCTTCCTCGGTCTCAAGGCCCAGATCACCGCTGTTGACATTCTTGAACTCCACGGTGCCGTCCTTGCCCTCGGCATCCTTGCGGGGATAGGTGCGCAGGATCTGCAGGCAGAACTCATCCACGTCCTCGGTCAGCAGCAGGACGTCATAGCCCTTATCCATGACCAGCTCAGCGGCGGGCAGCTTTGCCAGACGGTCGGTAGAATCACCGGCAGCAAAGTAGATATACTTCTGCTCAGCGGGCATCTTGTCCACATACTCCTGCAGAGTGACCATCTTCTGCTCCTTGGCAGACCAGAACAGCAGCAGGTCGCGCAGCAGCTCGGCGTGCATGCCGTAGTCGGAGTAAGCACCGAACTTGATCTGACGGCCGAACTCTTTCCAGAATTCCTCGTACTTCTCGCGGTCATTGGCCAGCATGGCGTGCAGCTCGTTCTTGATCTTTTTCTCCAGAGCGTTGTGGATCAGCTTGAGCTGGTTGTCCTTCTGCAGCATCTCGCGGCTGATGTTCAGGCTCAGATCCTGACTGTCCACAATGCCCTTGACGAAGCTGAAGTAATCGGGCAGCAGGTCGGCGCACTTCTCCATAATGAGCACGCCGGATGCGTACAGGGCCAGACCCTTTTCATAATCCTTGGTGTAGAAGTCGTAGGGACGGTGGCTGGGCACGAACAGCAGGGCATTATAATTTGCAGTGCCCTCGGTGCGGCTGACGATGACGCGGGCGGGGTCGGTATAATCACCAAACTTTTCCTTATAGAAGTTCGCGTACTCCTCGTCGGTCACTTCGCTCTTCTGCTTTTTCCAGATGGGCACCATGCTGTTCAGAGTTTCCAGCTCGGTGTAAGTCTCCCATTCGGGCTTATAATCCTCCGGCTTGGGATCGGGTTCCGGCTTCTGGCGCTCGTGCTGGCGCTCCATCTGGATGGGATAGCGCACATAGTCGCTGTACTTCTTCACGATGGCCACGATGCCGTACTCATCGAGGAAGTTGTCGTAGTGGTCCGTCTCAGTATCCGGCTTGATGTGCAGGATGATCTGGGTGCCTGCGGTGTCCTTCTGAGCGGGGGTCATTTCGTAGCCGTCCACACCGGAGGACTCCCACTGCCATGCTTCATCCGAGCCATAAGCCTTGGAAATGACGGTGACTTTATCGGCTACCATGAAGGAAGAGTAGAAGCCGACACCAAACTGGCCGATGATATCGATGTTCTCGTCCTTGTTGTCCTTCTTGAAATCCAGAGAACCGGAGTGAGCAATGGTGCCCAGATTCTGCTCAAGTTCCTCTTTGGTCATGCCGATGCCGTTATCCTCAATGGTCAGGATGCGGTTCTCCTTATCGCGGGTGATGAGGATGCGGAAATCGCCCTTGTTCATGCCCACAGAAGGATCGGTCAGGCTCTTATAATAGAGCTTATCGATGGCATCCGATGCGTTGGAGATCAGCTCGCGCAGGAAAATTTCCTTATTGGTGTAGATGGAGTTGATCATCATATCCATCAGCTTTTTGCTTTCAGCCTGAAATTCTTTCTTAGCCATAATGCAAAACCTCTTTTTATCTGTATTCGGCACCAAGCACTCGGAATAGGATATCACTTTTGAATACTTAGCACTCGTAACTTTCGAGTGCTAATATACACCGACAAAAAGCAAAAATCAAGGGCTTTCATAAAAAGTTTAAAAAATGGTTCGTTTTGTGCTATAATGAACCGCAAAGGATGCTGTAAAAGGAGGAAATATCATGCAGCTGAAACAGCTGGAACTGATCGGCGGTGGGACGCTGACCGTTTATCTGCGTGATTGCTGTGAGCGGATGCCGAATGTGCTTGACCGGCCATTGGTGCTGGTGGTGCCCGGCGGCGGCTATACCCATGTGAGTGCCCGTGAGGGCGACCCGGTGGCGCTGCAGTTTGCGGCGGCGGGGTACCACACCGCTGTGCTGGACTACGCCATCTGCGAAAAGGCAAAGGACTACATGCCGCTGCGCCAGCTGGCCGAGGCTATTGGTCTTGTGCGGCAGCACGCGGCCCAGTGGCATATCCTGCCGGAAAAAATTGCCGTGTGTGGCTTTTCAGCGGGCGGCCACCTGGCCCTTTCCGGTGCTGTGCTGGACATTCCCGGCGAAGCGGCCCAGCCCCGGCCCAATGCGGTCATTCTGGGCTATCCGGTGGTCACGGCAGGGCAGTATGCCCACCGCGGCAGCTTTGTGCAGCTGGCGGGCAGCGCCGACCCGGCGGCACAGCAGGTGTTCGGGCTGGAGGATAAGATCACGCCGCAGATGCCGCCGGTGTTCGTATGGACCACCATGGAGGATGCCACCGTTCCGGTGGAGAACACCCTGATGCTGGTGAACGCTCTGCACCGGGCGGGCGTGCCCTGCGAGGCGCATCTGTTTGAAAAGGGGGTGCACGGTACCAGCATCAGCACAGCAGAGGTGGACCAGCCCAGCCGCCACCGGCATCACTGGGTGGAACTGGCAGTGGAATGGCTGGAAGACACTTTTGCCTTTTCCGTCTGTTAAGTCTGGATATATTTGAACGAACCTACAAAAAATTCACAATTAAACTGTTGACTTGCATAAGCCTTTGACGTATACTGGTCAGCAGGGACAAACTAAAGGAAGAAGGAAATACCTATGGTTATGGACCCGACCCTGCCGCGCATCTCTGTGCGCGACCTGATGATGCAGGCTTTTCTCACCGGATGGGAGCTTTCGGACAAGACAGTTTCGCAGGACGAATACCTGCAAAGCTCTATTCAGGTGATCGAAATGCTGCAGGTGGAACCGGAAAACCTTTATGCCGAAGAAGGCCTTGGCCTGCCGGACGGCGAAGAAGTGGATCATCTGGACGACTGGCTGCGTGCCGACGGCCAGTGGCTGTACTACGGTGTAGAGGAAGAAAATTTCTTCCTGATCCAGTGGTACCCAGACGAAGCCGCCGCAAAGGCAAAACTGGCCCAGCTGGAAGAACTGGGCGACGGCAAGCAGTATCTGGTAGATTTTTCCCTCAAGCGGGAGAACCCTTCCAGTGCAGAGAACTTCGGCAATTCCAATCCGGTCCAGCTCCGCTCCTGAAAACATCACCTTAAAGCGAAAGGAAATTTTGCAGCATGCAGCTTTCTGAGATCGAGCGCGAACAGCTTTATGCCATCGTTGAATAATACGATCATCACCCGGATGTGCAGCGGATGCGGGAGTACATCCAGCACGGCTCTGTCACCACCTACCAGCATTGCAAGAATGTGGCGCTGGTGAGCTTCTGGCTCAACCGCCGTCTGCATCTGCACGCTGACGAGACCTCGCTGGCAGTGGGTGCCCTGCTGCATGATTTTTATCTGTACGACTGGCACACCACCGGTACCTTTCACGGCCTGCGCCGCCTGTTTGAGATGCACGGCTTCTCCCATCCGGGTTATGCCTGCGTCAATGCAAAGCGGGTGTTCAGCATTACCAGAAAGGAACAGAGCATCATTGCAAGCCACATGTGGCCGCTGACCTTCCGTCATGTGCCCACCTGCCGCGAAGCAGTCATCGTCTGTCTGGCCGATAAGTACTGCGCCGTGGTGGAAAGCATGTTCCAGCGTTCCCGCGCCGGTGCCGTGGTGGACGGCAGCGTGGACATCGACGGCGAAGAGTGGTAAGCCTGTTTTTACCTTTATCATTTTATCAATGGACAAAAAAGAACTCCGCAGCCTCAGGGCGCGGAGTTCTTTTGCATCTTACAGCTTTTTATAGCCTTCCGGTTCATTGGCGGCAGCGCGGTATTCCATTAAGAATGTGTCCAGCCAGCGGCCGTGACAGTCGCGGGCAATGCGTTCCCGGCGGCCCACTAAGCGAAAGCCGCATTTTGTGTGCAGGGCGCGGCTGGCAGCGTTGTCCTGCAGCACGGTGGACTGCAGTGTCCAGTAGCCGGCCTTTTCTGCCTGATGGCACAGCTCGGTCAGCAGGTGATAGCCAAGGCCATGGCCCCGGAACTGCTCACCCACGTAAATACTCACCTCGGCAACGCCGCGGTAGCACCAGCGCGGGTCCACCCGGCGCAACGCCGTCCACCCGGCGATCACGCCGTCGGCCAGCAGTACCAGTCGGCATTCTTTTGCGTGGGAAGCATCCCACGCAGAATACGGCGGACAGGTGGTCTGAAAAGTGGCATGTTCTGTAGCAATGCCCTCCAAATAAATTCTGGAAACAGCGCTCCAGTCTTCCGGCTCCATGGGCCGGATCTCGATTTTGCTCATATTTCGATCCCGGCGGAAAGTGCATAGCTTTCCGCGCCCTCAACTCTCAAAAATATCCGGCTCCAGTATAGCAGAATTTGCGGTGCGGTACAAGCGCCGTACTGCACAGAAATTTCTTTGACAAGCGGAAGGTTTGTGATACAATAAATCATAACAAAGAAAAGCACGGCAGGATACGCCGCTGCAGAATGGAGGATGTCCCAAAATGAAGTGGATCAGAACGATGGTGTGCGCGCTGGGAATGCTGGCGTGCGTATCGCTTTCGGCATTTGCTGCAGAGTACGGCGAGCCGAACATCACAACAGAGACGACCATGAAAGAGCTGCGGGAGAACCCCAGCATCAAAGGCTCCGGCTACTATACCTACTGCAACGAATGGATCGAGGGCAGCACGCAGTACGATGATACGCCCATTGAGGGCTATGTAAGCTACGCGGCTGCCGAGGATGCCGCCGAAGGCATGAACCTTGTGATCGAAAACTACAACAGGGGCGTACAGATCACATGGCAGGTGTATACCCCGGAAGAAATTGCGGAAAATCCTTCTCTGGGCATGGTGCAGTTGTATTATTTCCCGGCTAAAACAGCCAACGCAAAGTACGCCATCGTGGTGCCCGGCAACGGCGGCAACACCACCGCAGAGCTGAACGAGGGTGCATCCATTGCCAACCAGCTGCACGAGCTGGGCTATGCGGCCTTTGTGCTGCGGTACCGCTCTTTCCTGAATGCATCCGACAATGCGCCACTGTACGATATTGCCAATGCCGTAAAGTACCTGACCGAAAATGCAGATCAGTTTGGCGTTCAGCGCGAAAACTATGCGCTGATGGGCTTTTCTTCCGGCGGACACATCGTGGGCCTGATCGGCTCAGACAACGAAAAGTTCGGCTATAAGGCATTTGGCCTCCCACAGCCTGCAGCGCTGCTGCTGGGTTACCCCATCAACGATTTCTTTGAGGTGAAGCCGCTGTATCAGCTGGCCATTGACCCGCTGGTGCTTGGCTGGCGTTACTACTGGACCGATATTTCGGATGTGGTGAACGAAAACTTTACCCCTACCTATTTCTTCTACGGCAAAAATGATCTTTATATGCAGCGCATGTGCTACTCCCAGCAGGGGCCGCTGCTGGAGCGCAAGCTCCGGGAGAGCGGGGCTGTTTATGAGTGCCATGTGTACGAGGACGCCCCCCACGCCATTGGCCCGGGCCGCCACACCGATGCGGACGGCTGGATCCGGCAGGCAACGGCATTCTGGGAAAAACAGTGCAAATAAAGAGATAAACGGGGGATTGCTGTGAGAAATCGATTGCGCACGGTGATGTTTGGTATTGGCCTGATGATCCTGCTGGCACAGCCGGCGTTTGCGGAGGAGCTTGGTCAGGCCAACATCACACCGCGCACCAAAATGGCAGAGATCCGCTCCAACCCCAGCGTTGTGGGTGCGGGCATCTACACCTACTCGCTGGATCAGGACCGTGTGCTGGACCGGATGTACTGGGACGCGCAGCCGCTGAGCTGCCTTTCCAATCACTGGACGGCACAGGATGCGGCGGATGGACTGAACTATCTGATCCGCACCTATAACGCTGGGCAGCGGGTGACCTTCCCGCTTTATACGGCGGAGGAGATCGCGCAGGATACCAGCCGGGACGGTGTGGAACTGTATTATCTGCCGGCAGAAGGGGCGCAGGCGAACCAGAAATATGCGCTGGTGATCGGCGGTAATGCGATCGTGGTCAGCGCGGAGATCCGCGAGGGCATTTCCACTGCATGGAACCTGCACGAAATGGGCTATCCGGTGTTCGTGCTGCGCTACCGCATCGGCATGAAGGCTTCCAACAATGCGCCGCTGCAGGATGTGGTCCGCGCGGTGCAATACATCACGGAACATGCAGGACAGTTTGGCGTGCAGGCGGAGGATTATGCCATTGTAAGTTATTCCTCAGGCGGGCAGATCGCCGGACTGTTCGGCACCGACGCGGTGGGCTACAAAAATTACGGCCTGCCAAAGCCCGGTGCCATGCTGCTGGGCTACCCGGTAAACACCTTCCTGGAGTTCAAACCGGTCTATAATATCCTGCTGGACCCCGGCGTGTGCAAGCAGCGGTATTATAAAATGACATTGTCTGATTACATCACACCGGATTATCCGCCTACCTATCACTGGTACGGCAAAAACGACATGACCCTTATGACCATGTGCTGGTCGGCGCAGGGGCCTGTGCTGGAAAAGGCACTGGCCCGCAACCATGTGACGCATATCTACCATGTGTATGATGATGCTCCCCATGCAGTGGCCGCAGGCAAGGGCACCGATGCGGAGGGCTGGCTGAATGAAGCAGTTGCCTTCTGGGAGGAACAGGTCGGCTGAAAAGGAGATGTTGAGTTGAAACACAGGATATGCACCGCAGCAGCCTGTATCTGTCTGCTGCTGATGATGGCGCTGCCCGCATTTGCAGCAGAGTATGGCGAGCCGGATATCACGCCGCAGACCACCATGGGCGAGATCCGCTCGAACCCCAGCATCCTTGGCGCAGGCGTTTGGACCTATTCCAAGGAGCAGAACCTGCCCGGCACCGAGGACTGGTGCAATGACCAGACGCTGGAAAAATATGTGAGCAGCCATGTGGCACAGGATTGTGCCGATGGTCTGAACCTGCTCATCCGCAATTACAATGCGGGCGTGCAGATCACCTATAAGCTCTACTCGGAGCAGGAAATCGCCGAGGACAGCTCCCGCAACAATGCGGAGTTCTATTACTACCCGGCCAGCACGCCGGATGCAAAGTATGCGCTGGTGCTCTCCGGCAACATCCTCAACCGCACGGCAGAGTTAAAGGAGTGCATCTCCACAGCTTACCAGCTGCACCAGAAAGGCTATGCGGTGTTCGTGATGCGCTACCGCGCCTACCCGGACAACGACAACAACGGACCCATAGAGGACATTGCACGGGCGGTGAAGTACATCATCGGCCACGCACAGCAGTTCGGCGTGCAGACGGAAAGCTACGCCCTGATCGGCTATTCTTCCGGCGGACATCTGGCGGGCCTGTTTGCATCGGACGCTCTGGGCTATAAAAACTATGGCCTGCCCAAGCCCGGCGCAGTGATCCTGGCGTATCCCATCGTGCAGTTTTCCGAGATCACACCGATCTACCGTGTGGGCATCGACCCCTTTGTGTGCGGCCGGTTCTACTATGAATACAGCCTTGCCGACCTGATCACAGAGGACTATCCGCCGGTGTACTTCTGGTATGGCAGGGATGACCTGACCTTGAACCTGCTGTGCTGGCCGCTGCAGGGGCCGGCCCTCAGCAAGGCACTGGCCGCGCATGGCGTACCTTACAAAGAAGTGGTATATGACCACGTAGCCCATGGCATCGGCCTTGGCCGCGGCACGGCTGCAGATGGCTGGCTGGACGAAGCCGCTGCCTTCTGGGAAGAACAGACAAAATAATATAAGGTGCGCAGATCCGGGCTTTGCAGCTGCACAGCCCGGATTTTGCAATAGGAGACATTATGGAATTTTTAGCGTTTCTTTACACGGTGCTTCTGGTGGCCATCTGCCTGATGATGGCCCTGCTGCTGTACCGCTCGGCAAAGCCTGCCGCAAACCGGGACGATGCAGAACGGAAGGAATGGCTGCGTCAGCAGCTGGAAGCGCAGAACCGCCAGATGGACGCGAAGCTGGCAGAGATGGCGCAGCAGAACCTTGCCGCTATGGGCCACATCAGTGAAACGCTGCAGGCCTCGGTGCAGAGCATGAGCACCGCCCTTGCCGCAGGGCAGGGCACCCAGCAGCAGACCATGGAGCAGCGCCTGCAGGGGCTGGAAGCCTCCAACGCCCGCAAGCTGGAAGAGATGCGCCGCACCCTTGCCGAGGGCATGGCTGCCCTGCAGGCCCAGAACGCCCAGAAGCTGGACGAGATCCGCCATACGGTGGACGAACAGCTGCAGGATGCGTTGCAGAAGCGGGTGACCGAAAGCTTCAAGGCGGTGAACGACCAGCTGGAACAGGTGTACAAGGGTCTTGGCGAAATGCAGAACCTTGCCGCTGATGTGGGCGGGCTGAAACAGGTGCTTTCCGGTGTGAAGACCCGCGGTATTCTGGGTGAGATCCAGTTGGGAGCCATTCTGGAAGAGATCCTTGCCCCGGAACAGTACGACACCAATGTGGCCACCATTCCGGGCAGTACCCAGCGGGTGGAGTACGCCATCCGGATGCCCGGCGCGGACGGCGGTACGGTGTGGCTGCCCATCGACTCCAAGTTCCCCGGCGACACCTATGCCCATTTACAGGATGCGCAGGCATCCGGCGACGCACAGGCCGTGGAGAACGCCCGCCACGCATTGGAGCTGGTGCTGCGGGCCGAGGCCAAGGACATCCGGGAAAAATATGTGGAGCCGCCCTATACCACGGCCTTCGGCATCCTGTTCCTGCCCTTCGAGGGTTTGTATGCCGAGGTGGTGAACGCGGGCCTGCTGGAAGTGCTGCAGCGGGACTATCAGGTGAACATCGCGGGCCCCAGCACCATGGCGGCGCTGCTCAACAGCCTGCAGATGGGCTTCAAGACCCTTGCCATCCAGAAGCGCTCCGGTGAGGTATGGCAGCTGCTGGGTGCGGTGAAGACCGAATTTGACAAGTTCGGGCAGGGGCTTTCCAAGATGCAGCAGCGCCTGCGCCAGACCGACGAAGAGCTGGATAATCTCATTGGCGTGCGCAGCCGTGCCATCAGCCGCAAGCTGCGCGCGGTGCAGACCATGGACGAAAGCGCTGCTGCCGCTCTGCTGGAACTGGATGCTGAGCCGGGCAGGCCGGTAACGGCAAAGCTGCCGGAAAATGGGGAAGAATAATATCTCTTGCGAAATTTCTAACAATGTGCTATAATAGGAACTGTTCTTAGAAATAATTGCTGCAGTCTGCGGCATATCATAAAAAGGAGACGGAAAGCTATGAGCGTGAAGAAAATCAGCGAAGCCATTTTGGGTGTGGGCGTGGACGATACCACCATTGACCTGTTTGAGAGCCAGTATCCGGTGCCCACCGGCGTGAGCTATAATTCCTATGTCATTCTGGACGAGAAGACCGCCGTTCTGGACACGGTGGATGCCCGCGCTACCGAGCCGTGGCTGGAAAACCTGTCCGAAGCTCTGGCAGGCCGTAAGCCGGATTATCTGGTGGTCTCCCACATGGAGCCGGACCACGGTGCCAACATTGCAAAGCTGGCGGCACTCTATCCGGAGATGCAGGTGGTGGGCAACGCCAAGACTTTCCTGTATATGGATCAGTTCTTTGGCGCTGATGCTGTGGCAAAGGAGCGCCGTGTAGTGGTGAAGGACGGCGAGAGCCTTTCTCTCGGTGCACATACCCTGACCTTTGTGTTTGCCCCCATGGTGCACTGGCCGGAGGTCATGGTCAGCTATGAATCCACCGAAAAGGTGCTGTTCTCCGCGGATGGCTTCGGTCGCTTTGGCGCTGTGGCAAAGTTTGACGAAAAGGCCGACTGGGCCAGCGAAGCCCGCCGCTACTACCTGAACATCGTGGGGAAATACGGCCCGCAGGTGCAGGCGCTGCTGAAAAAGGCCGCGGCTCTGGACATCCAGACCATTTGCCCGCTGCACGGCCCGGTGCTGACCGGAGATCTGGGCAAGTACCTGAACTACTACGACATCTGGTCCAGCTACAAGCCCGAGGAGCCGGAAAAGATCCTTGTGGCAAGTGCTTCCATCCACGGCCACACCCGTGCAGCAGCCCACCTCATGGCCGAAAAGCTGCGTGCAAAGGGCGCAAAGGTCGTGGAGATGGACCTGACCCGCACCGATGTGTCCTATGCCGTCACCGAAGCCTTCCGCTGCGGAAAGATCGTGCTGGCCTGCGCCACCTACGACGGCTTCCTCTTCCCGCCGATGGAAAATCTGCTGACCCACCTCAAGACCAAGAGCTTCCAGAACCGCACGGTGGGTCTGATGGAGAATGGCACATGGGCACCCATGGCCGCAAAACTCATGCGCGCCGAGCTGGAAAGCATGAGGAACATCGCCGTGTGTGATACTGTGGTCACCATCCGCAGTGCTGCCAATGCTGCTGCCGAAGCGCAGATGGATGCACTGGCTGCAGAAATCGTGGCAAAATAAAGCATCCTGATACAGAGATCCTCTGCCGACTGCCCGGCAGGGGATTTTTTTATTGAACCATGTGGAAGAGTTTGATATACTGAAAAGCAGAAGTTTATGGATGGAGGAATATCATGTCTGTAAAAATAAAAGCAGATATCAGACACTGGCTGCGGGAGTTGGATAAGAAATATTTCTGTGTGATGCTGGGCTTTGCGGTGATGGTCTATTTGCCGCTGATAAGCTTGAAGCTGACGAACACAGTGGATGGTCTGTGGACAACGGCTGAGTACATGGCGGGAGCATGGGAGCTTTCCAATGGGCGATGGTTCTGGCTGGTGACCAGTTTTCTGCGTTTCAGTCTGCAGCTAGAACCCATCAATGCGGTGGTGTGCTTGGTGCTGGTTTCTCTTGGAGTCACCAGGCTTCATATGCTCTTCAAACCGGCATGGATGAGAACATCCTGCATTGACTGGCTCGCAGGTTTATGCTATGTTTCCAATGTTGTGGTCGGGTGCTATCTTTCGTTTCACTTCATTGCACCGGAGTACGGATTTTCGTTTTTCTTTGCAATGCTGGCTACAGAGCACGTGATCCGGGGAAAATCAGCCGTAAGCAGCATTGTGCCGGCAGCGGTGCTTTTGGCACTGAGCCTTGGCCTGTACCAGACGAACCTTGCCTGTTTCTGTCTGGTGCTGCTGGCCTATTTTCTCCTACTACTTTTCCAGAATGGAGAAAAACAAAAGATTCGGGAATATATTTGCAAAAGCCTGGCAAGTGCTGCATCCGGCGCAGTGCTGTATCTGCTGATCTTAAAGATTACACTGTGGGCGACGGGAACGGCGATGGCCGATTACCAGGGTGGTGCAGATATTTCAGTGTCTGGAATTCTGAAAAATCTTCCTTCCAGCGTTGAAAAGTGCTATGAGCTTTTTTATCGGTATTTCTTTGGTACCCTTGTAAAACACAATATGCTGCAGGAAACTGCAGTTGTATTTGCTTTGATTTTTTGTGTGGTGGGTGCCGCGCTTGCGTGCAGACTGGTTCGGCTCATACGCCGGAAAGATTGGGAAAACACTTTCTATGGCACAGCAGCGCTGCTGGTGCTGCCCATGATGTGCACGGTATTTATGGTGGCAACCTCGCAGGCGTTGTTTTATATTCCCATGTCCGGAGGTCTGGCCTTGTTCCTGCCGGTCTGTTTCTGGCTATTGGACAGCAGCCGGGAGGGAAAAACAGCCTGTGATGCGTTCCGCAAATGCTGGAATAAAGCAGAAAAAGCACTGATCCTGCTTACGGCGGCTGCTGTCGTTTACGGGAGCGTATTCATGTCGGCTATCGATCAGCAGGCGATGTATGAGGGACGCAAGGCAACAAAACAAATCGCGGACCTTGTGGCCGATGAGCTGGTGGCAGAGGGCTATTATGATTTGCCGGAAAAACTGCCAGTGATGCTGGTAGGCCGCCCCAGTGCAAGCCCACTGTTCCGGACACACGTCATCTATTGGGATGCGAACGACTACGCACAGGTGGGCCTTTTCGAAAAAGAAAATGCCGCTACAATGCGCTATTCATGGAATGCGGTGTTTCGTGACCTCACACCGATGCAGCTGGAGCTGTGCAGTGATGAGGTATATGACGAACTGATCCGGACAGAAGAAATCAAACGAATGCCGACATTCCCTGAGAAAGGCTCCATGCAGGAAATGGACGGTGTATATGTGATCAAAATTTCAGAGGATTATCTGATCGATGAATAACAAATGAGCCTGAGAACATAAAACGGGACAGATGGAGAAAATAACGATGAAAGAAAAAATCGATGTACAGAAACCGGACGACCTTGGGCTGGATATATCGGATCTAAGATATTTTCTGGTGATGCTGCTGTTTTCGGCGGTAGTGTTTTTCCTGCTGATCAGCCAGCGGCTGACCAATACATTTGACGGATTGTGGAACAATACATGGTTCTTCGGCGGCTATTGGCAGGTAGTCACGGGCCGATGGCTCTGGCCGGTGATCGATGCGCTGCGGTTTGGCATCCAGACGGAACCTTTCAATTCATTGCTGACGCTTTCCATGTCGGCGCTGGCTGTTACCCTGCTTCGGAAGTTTTTTACAGAGAAGGATTCTGTCGTGACCTATCTGGCGGGTATGGCTGTTCTGGCCAGCACGGTCACTGAAATACAGCTGTCATATCGGTTTCAGTCGCCGGTGTTTGGCTGCTCATTTTTGTTTTCTGTTCTGGCGGCAGAGCGTGTGGTTCGTGCCGCAGATTTTAGAAAAGCGGTCGTACAGGGAGCACTGCTTCTGGTCATGAGCCTTGCGTGCTATCAGACGAGCCTTGATAACTTTTGTCTGCTCCTGCTGACATATCTTCTACTGCTTCTGTTCCGCAATGTGGACAGAGAAAAGGTCCATGCCCACATTGGAAGAAGTCTTTGCAGCGCAGCTGCAGGAATGGTTTTGTATTTCCTGCTCACAAAGCTGATCGTATGGGCATGTGGATGGCAGATGGCAAGTTATAATGGAGGAGCGGATGTTTCGGTACTTTCTATACTGAAAAATCTGCCCAATGCCATTGCAGAGACCTACCAACTGTTTGGAGCTTACTTTTTTCAGAATTACTATCGGCATAACATTCTGCAGCCGGTGGGCTTTTTCGTTTTGGTATTTCTGGCGCTGAGCATCGGACTGCTGAACCGCTTCAGAAAAATGCTTCACCGGAAAAATTGGGAATATATCCTTCTGGGAGTGGCAGCGCTGATCGTTTTGCCCATCATGTGCAATGCCATCATGCTGATCACAAGCGAGGCGGTCTGGCTTTTGCAGATGGGCGAAGGATTGAATCTGTTCGTGCCGGTATGTCTGCTGCTGCTTGAAGGGACGCGCACAAATCAGCCTATGGTAAAAAAGTATGTACGTGCTGCCCGGACAGGGGCTGTAGTACTTGCGGTTTTGGTCGTCTATGGCAATGTCTGCTCTGCCGTGATCGATCAGGAAGCTATGTATGAGGGAAGGAAAACACTCAAGAGCATGTCGGATCACATCGCGGACGACCTGATGAGCAGCGGATATTTTGACGATAACGAGCAGCTGCCGGTACTATTTGTGGGCAGACCCAGCTCGAACTCCAGTTTTATGAAGAGGGAGTATTACCTCTATGCAAATCCGTATGCGCAGATGGGCCGCTTCTGGCTGAACGATTACTCGGCCAGAGCGTCTTGGAAAGCGGTTTTCAGGGATATTACTCCGGCAAAACTCAAGCATTGCTCGGTGGAACAGTATGGGGAACTGTACAGCAGAACAGAGCTGGAACAGATGCCAGTCTATCCGCAGGAAGGATATATCCAGCAGATCGACGGTGTGGTCGTGGTAAAAATTTCAGATGATTACAAAGTTGATAAAGAGTTTGCGCCACTAATCGACCTGGGAGAATTGCTTCAGCTCATAATGGATGACATAAACGATTCATAATGGCTGCGGCTTTGTGAAAAAACCTCCACTGAACGCGATTTTTGCGGAAAGTGACTGCACAGCCCTTGCAAACTGTCCCGAAATGTGGTAACATAGCTCTTGGTTATAAAACCTGAATACTCCCAAACGCAGCGACGGAGAGAGTAGGCATGGCGTACACGGCAAAGAGAGAAGCTTCACCGGCTGAGAGGGCTTCCGGGTGTATCTGTGCTGAAGTTCGCTCCTGAGCGGTCTGTGCGAAACAGCAGTAGTACAGAACGGCCACGCCCCGTTACGGCGTTCTGAGAGCCGCCCGGCATCTGTGCACGGGTGGAAACCGGGTGGTACCGCGGAGCAGAAAAATTACAGCTTCGTCCCTTTTGCCTGAGAAATCGGGCAGGGGACGGAGCTTTTTTGTTGCACTCCGCTCATCAACACGAAGAATAAAGGAGAGAACATCCATGCAAGCAATGATCGACGAGCTGGCAAAACAGGCCGCTGAAAGCCTTGGTCAGGTGTCCGGCAAGGAAACGCTGGCCTCCTTCTGGCAGGAGTACCTCAGCAAAAACGGCAAGATCCCTGCCCTGATGAAGAATCTGCGCACCGTTGCGCCGGAAGAGCGCCCCGCTATGGGCAAGATCATCAATGAACTCAAGGCAAAGGTTCAGGCAGATTACGACGCTGCTGCAGAACAGGTGAAGCAGGCAGAGCTTGCTGCCCGTAATGCTGCGGAGACGGTGGATATCACCCTGCCCGCCAAGACCCGCTCTGTGGGCGGTCTGCACCCGCTGACCCTGATCACCAACCAGATCATCGACGTGTTCTCCGGCATGGGCTTTTCGGTGGGTACCTTCCCGGAGATCGAGGACGACGACCACAACTTCACCCGCCTGAACGTGCCCAAGGATCACCCGGCGCGCGATATGCAGGACACCTTCTACCTGTCCGATGAGTTCCTGCTGCGTACCCAGACTTCCGGCGGCCAGATCCGCACCATGGACGTTCAGAAGCCGCCCATCAAGATCCTGATGCCCGGCCGTGTGTTCCGTTCCGACTCGGACGCTACCCACAGCCCCATGTTCCACCAGATGGAAGGTCTGGTGGTGGATAAGGGCATCACGCTGGGCGACCTGCAGGGCGCACTGAATACCTTCGTGCAGAAGCTGTTCGGCGCTGACACCCGCACCCGCCTGCGTCCCTCCTACTTCCCGTTCACCGAGCCCAGCGTGGAGGTGGACGTGAGCTGCTTCGAGTGCCACGGTAAGGGATGCCCGCTGTGCAAGCACACCGGCTGGATCGAGGTGCTGGGCGGCGGCGTTGTTAACCGCAAGGTGCTGGAGAACTGCAATATCGACCCGGACGAGTATTCCGGCTTCGCCTTCGGCATTGGCATCGAGCGTATCGCCATGCTGAAGTATGGCATCAACAACATCGGCCTGATGTTCGAGAACAACCTGCAGTTCCTCAAGCAGTTCCACGAATAAGAGGGGAGAGAAGAGACAATGAAAGTACCTTTCAGCTGGTTAAAAGAATTTGTAGATATCGACGTTACTGCGCAGGAACTGGAGGAAAAGCTCTTCTCCTGCGGCTTTGAGGTCGAAGAGCTGATCCCGCTGGATGCCGGCATCAGCAAGGTGGTTGTCGGCAAGATCGTGGAGATGGAAAAGCAGGAGGGCACCCACCTGACCAAGTGTGTGGTGGACTGCGGCGACTACGGCCACGACATCCGCATCAGCACCGGTGCCGCCAACATGAAGCTGGGCGACTGCGTGCCCGCTGCTCTGGATGGCTCCACCCTGCCCGGCGGCATCAAGATCAAGGCCCGCAAGATGCAGGGCGTGGAGTCCAACGGTATGCTGTGCTCCGGCGAAGAGCTGGGCCTGAACGACGACCTGTTCCCGGGCTCTGAGGTCTACGGCCTGCTCATTCTGCCCGAGGATTCTGTCCCCGGCACCGACATTGCTCCCGTGGTGGGTCTGGACGACTATATCTTTGATATCTCCATCACCGCGAACCGCCCGGACTGCCAGTCCGTTCTGGGCATCGCCCGCGAGGTGGCTGCCGTTCTGGGCAAGCCCCTGCACATGCCCGCCATGGACTACAAGACTGTCTGCGAGCCGGATGCGCCCATCACCGTCAAGGTGGAGGCTCCGGACCTGTGCCCCCGCTATATGGCACACTATGTGCGCAACATCCGCATGGGCGAGTCTCCCCGCTGGATGAAGCGCCATCTGGCTCTGTGCGGCCTGCGCTCCATCAGCAATGTGGTGGATATCACCAACCACACCCTGCTGGAAATGGGTCAGCCCATGCACGCCTTTGACCTGAACAAGGTCGCCGGCCGCACTATCGATGTGCGCCGCGCCCATGCGGGCGAAAAGATCGTCACGCTGGATGAGAAGGAGTTCACTCTGAACCCCAACAATCTGGTCATCTGCGATGCCGAAAAGCCGGTGGCACTTGCCGGCATCATGGGCGGCGCAAACTCCGGCATGGATGAGAACACCACCAGCCTGCTGTTTGAGTGTGCCACCTTCGCCCGCGACTGCGTGCGTAAGACCAGCCGCGCATTGGGCCAGAACAGCGACTCTTCTGCCCGCTACGAGAAGGGCGTGGACCGTCACTCTCCTGAACTGGGCCTTGCCCGTGCCCTGCACCTGATCCAGGAGCTGGACTGCGGCGACATCACCACACTGGAATATGACCTGACCGATGGCCGCCCGATGGAGCGCAAGCACATCGTTACCACTCCGGCTAAGATCTGCGGCGTGCTGGGTATCATCGTGCCGGATCAGACCATGATCGACATTCTGCAGCGTCTGGAGTTCACGGTGGATGTACAGGCCGATGGCAGCTGGGACGTGTCCGCGCCCCTGTACCGCGAGGACGTGGAGAGCTTCCCGGATCTGGCCGAGGAGGTCATCCGTGAGTACGGCTACGACCACATTGTGCCCACCTTCCTGAACACTGCCTCCGTTACAAACGGCGGTCTGAACTATGACCAGAAGCAGCAGCTCAAGACCAAGCGTCTGCTGGCCGCACAGGGCTTCTATGAGGCCTCCACGCTGGCTTTCTACTCCAACGCAGAACTGGATATGCTGCACATCCCGGCGGATGATGAAGCCCGCAAGGCCATCCGCATCCTGAACCCCATCAGCGAGAATTTGTCCATCATGCGTACCCTGCTGGCACCCTCCATGCTGAACGTCATTGTGGACAATCTCAAGAAGGGCAACACGGAAGGCCGTCTGTTCGAGATGGCACCGGTGTATCTTGCCAAGGAACTGCCCATCAACGAGCATCCGCACGAGCGCCAGACCCTCTGCATTGGTGCATTCGGCCCCGAAGAAGATTTCTTCACGGTCAAGGGTGCACTGGAAGCACTGGCAGCCGGCTTTGGCCTGAGCTTTGACTACAAGCGCGAGACCACCCCGTGGCTGCACCCCGGCATCAGCGCCGCTGTTTACTGTGGTGACAAGCGTCTGGGTGTGTTTGGCAAGCTGTCCAACGAGATCAACGGCGAGCTGGAAATTGCAAAGGATCAGAAGGATAGCCAGAATATTTATCTGGGCGAGCTGGATTACGAGGCTCTCATGTCCTGTGTGGACGGTGAGCTGCGCTATCAGCCGCTCAGTCCCTACGCTGCTGTCAAGCGTGATCTGGCATTGGTCTGCGACGAAAAGACCACCTGCGGCGAGATCGAGGAGACCATCAAGAAGGCCAGCCCTCTGGTGGGTGAGATCAAGCTGTTCGATATCTACCGCGGCGCAAATCTCGGCGAGGGCAAAAAGAGCATGGCATTCACCCTGTCTCTGTCCGACCCGAAGAAGGAAGTCTCTGCGGAAGAAGTAGAGCGCGTGGTCAAGAAGATCCTCGGCAACCTGAAGTTCAAGCTGGGCATCGAGATCCGCTAACTCTATTATAGAAGTAATATAAGGCCGTCTGTGCAGGAATGTGCAGGCGGCTTTTTTGCGTAAAAAGAGAACGTTGAATACAAGAAAATGAACGTTTTTCAGCAGCGCAAGAAAAAAGATGAAAAAATCTGTCAAAAAGTGTTGACAAGGAGGCGGGGGTGTGGTATTATACTTGAGCGCCAAGCGCTGAGGCAAA